>Ga0233394_1000220_pt1 | contig 19857 bp, 11 predicted proteins | sample 24DmetaG_FD_190481 | JGI IMG/M metagenome (GOLD analysis project Ga0233394, IMG submission 190481) | Seawater microbial communities from Monterey Bay, California, United States - 24D | ecosystem: Environmental > Aquatic > Marine > Coastal | place: USA: California | collected 2016-11-02 | reverse complement strand
TTACAAATTAGTGGATGCTTTTTTAGCAAATGATATTGATGAGTTGTACGACCTTAAAAAAGACCCAGGTGAAATGAATAACCTGATCAATGTGGAAGCCTATGACAAGATAGAAGCAGAACTCAGAAATGAAGCCACCAAATTAAAACAACAATACAACTATAATCCAAACCGAGATTGGTGGTTAAATAAAGTAATGAAATCTAAAAAGAGGCCCTAAAACCCTAAAGCAATCTTTTTAATATAATCTGACAAACTAGGATAAAAAACTTACACTGGAAAAATTGTATTTTTACAAATAGGAGTATTTTTAAAGTTAACTTTTTTTAATCTTTTTTATGGTGAGACGCTTTTATACGATAGCTAGCCTCTTATTTTTTTTACTTCCCATTCTAGTTTGTAGTCAGCAAATAACTCATTTAGGTGTTTATGACGGAATTAGAAGTGGAGCGGTTCGTGCTTTTGAAAAAGATACTCTGGGCTATATGTGGATTGGCACCTCACAGGGTTTAAATAGATATTCTGGTTATCAATTTAAAAATTACGACAAATTTCTTACCAGTGGTGTTGTAGATATTATTAGTAAAAATGGAAATCTTTTCATTCTAGGAACTAAAGGAGAACTTCTTCAGTACAATTACCAGCAAGACAGCTTTGAATCTATTTTAAGTTTAAAAGACCTTAAATTTTTATCTTTTGAACTTATCAATCAACACACCATAATTATTGGACTTCGACAGGGATTGATTATTTACGATTTAAAATCTAAAAAGTTAAGTAAAGTTTTACATCCTAAAAGCATGTTTAACAGAAGTATTAAAGTGCATGAAAACAAAATTTACATTGCCTCTACAAAAGGAATTAATGTCTATAATTATTATGAAAGTATAAATGAGTTAGTAACGCATAAAACACACTTAAAAAATTATGAAATTCTCGATTTAAATTTTGACAAACAAAACCGAATTTGGGTAGGTACCTATCAAAAAGGTCTTTATGTAATTGATCATGATGATGTTAAAAAAATAAAAACTCTTGATCAAAAAATAAAAACACATACGATAAGGTCTATAGAATTTGATAAAACTGATAAAGCCTTAATTGCTTTAGAGGGTGTTGGTTTATTAATTATGGATGATCAATTTAACATGCTTACTAAATTAGAAAACACCCCAAATGAAAGTAACTCTTTGAGTCAGAATAGTATCTATGAAATTTTTGTTGATCAAGAAAATGCATATTGGCTTGGCTTAAGAGAGGTTGGAATTGATTTAATCTATCCCAGAGATAATGCTTTTAAAAATATTTTTTATGTTCCTTTTAAGCCTAATAGTATTAGCAATAATAACATACGTTCAATTTTTTATGAGGATGGAGGAAATGTTTGGTTTGGTACTGAAAATGGAATTAGTAAGCTCTCACCAAACGGAACCTGGACAAATTACAATACAAACACTCCATTAGAGAATAAAGCAGTTTTAACCATAAATAAATTTGAGAATCATTTAATTTTAGGGGTGTATGGTATAGGATTACTAAAACTTAATCCTAGAACTGGAGAAACTTCTACTTTTAAGCTCAAAGAAAAAGAGCCAAGCTCTAAACGGATTTTTACCACTTTCATAGATACTAATGAATTTTGGGTTGGAGGCTTTGATGGGCCTCTAAAACAGTACATAAATAATGTGTTAGTAAGTACCTATAAAACCGGAAATGCACGGAGTATTGTTGCAGGAGAAGATCACACACTATATGTGGCTTCTTCTAGTGGCATTTATGAGATTAATAGGCTCAATAAGAGTATTACTGCCCTTACAGATGAAAACAAAAATTATATCGATCAAAATCATGCTGTCTTATTTGACAAACAAAACAATTGTCTTTGGATCGGAAATACTCAAGGCTTATTTAAATACAGCCTCAATACAAAGAAATTAAAACACATTAATACCGCATTAAATTTTGAGCCTGGAACAGTATTTTCAATTCAAAAAGATGCAAAAGAAAATTTGTGGTTTTCTAGTTATGCCGGTTTGTGGAAATTAAATATTCAAAAGGAAATCATAAGAAAATATGATAAGGATGACGGGTTATCAATTGCAACCTTTGGATTTGGTGCCTCTACTCAATCTAAAGATGGTCGTTTGGCTTTTGGTGGACCCGATGGCGCAACACTATTTAATCCTTTAGAGATACCAAATAATAAAGATGTTTCTAAAATTTATATTTCTGACTTCCAGATCAATGGTGTTGCAGCGGATTCTTCTATGATTGAAAAAAATATAAATTATCTCGATAAAATAGTACTGAATTACAATCAAAATTCATTGAGTTTTGATTTTGAAGCACCTACCTTTCACGGCTCAAAAAAATATTCATTCAATTGGCAATTGAAAGGCTATGATGAAACTAAAAAAACAGCTAAAAACAACAGAAGTATTATTTACTCAAAATTACCTCCAGGTAATTATTCCTTAGCAATCGAGGCAACTAATATTGAGGATGTTTTATCTATTGCACCCTTTCATATAGATATCCTTATTAAAGATCCGTTTTGGTTAAGTCATCTCGCATTTTTGATATATTTCCTAATTGGAAGTACTTTATTATATCTATTTTTTCTCATAAGAAAATCTAGAGCTGCTCAAAAATTTAATGACAATAAAATAAAATTCTTTACAGAAGTAGCTCATGATATTAGAACACCGGTAACCTTAATTCAGTTATTGGTTTCTCAGCTCTCAGAAAAAAACAATTTTCAGAACAGCATAGATTTAATTCATCGGAATACTCAAAATTTAAATGAATATGTTACCCAACTTTTAGACTTTCAAAAAGCAGATCGAGGGATGCTTAAATTGTCTATTATAAAAGTAGACCTCAAAGAAATTATTCATAGAATTGTTGCAGAAGTAGAACCCTTACTAAATAAAAAATCTATAGACATTATCGTTTCTGTTCCAAAAACTTATGTGTGGATTGATGAAAATAAAATGTCTCGAATTTTTTACAATCTAATTTCTAATGCCATTAAATACAGTGAAGATGGAGGACAAATTGAAATAAAAGCAGTTAAAAATAAGTCAACACTATCCATAAAATTTATTGACAATGGTATTGGAATTCCTAAAAAAGAGCAGAAATTAATATTTTCTAGATTTACCAGAGGAACCAATATTAACAATAAAGGGATTTCAGGATCTGGAATAGGGTTAATGATTTCAAAAAAAATTATAGAATTACATAAAGGAACAATTGAATTTAAAAGTAAAGAAAACTTAGGATCTACTTTCACCATAACGCTAAAAATGGGGAGTGAACACTATGAGGAAAAGGATATTTTAATTGAAAATTCAAATTTGCAAGAACCCATCTTATTTGAGGAAAGTCTTACTAACAGAAAAAGCATAGTACTTGTTGAGGATAATGAAGATTTAAGAATAACCATCAAAGCTGAATTAGAAAAAAAATACACCGTATTGGATGCACCAAATGGTAAAGAGGCCCTTTTAATAGCCTTAGCAAAAAATCCAGACTTAATTATTACGGATGTTATGATGCCAGAAATGGGTGGTAAAGAGCTATGTCATATTATAAAAACAAACTTTAAAACTAGCCATATTCCTGTTATTATGATTACTGCATTGAGTGATTTAGACACTAAAATTGAAGGTCTGGAAACTGGTGCAGACGCCTACTTAGAGAAACCGTTTAATATGAAAATATTAATTGCAATGGCTAATAACCTAATTAATTCAAGAGAGGCCATTCATCAAATTCTGAGTTCAAAACCACAAGATAAGGTAAGCTCAAAATCAGCTGATGAAAATTTCTTATCTGAAGTTGTAGACATTATAAAAAACAACATTACCAATAGTGAATTTTCAATTAAGTTGATCTCTGATAAAACAGGTCTTAGTAGATCTAATTTATTTCGAAAATTAAAAGGACTCACCAATATGTCTCCTGTAGATTTGGTGATAAAAATTAAATTAAATCATGCCTCAGAATTGCTAAAGGCTAACAGCTCAATTAGAATTAGTGAAGTTGCTTATGCATCTGGATTTAACAATCCAAAATATTTTAGCACACTGTTTAAAAAACACTACGGTAAAACTCCTAAAGAGTATAGTGAAGAGTATTAAGTAACTGCAACCTTAAAACTATTCATCTATATTAACTAATATCAAATAGTAAACTGTATTGGGTAAAATTTAAACTAATACATGTTGTTTTTTTTATTTATTTATTGAAGAATTACTAAGATTAGTTTCTAAAAGATTAATCTACCAAAACCAATTTTTTAAATTGGTCTTAAATATCAATATTAACCGGCTATATCAACTAAAAATAGCGCATTAAAAATTATTTGAATTCTAATGAACTTCAAAAACTTAAAAAATATTCGCAAATTATTTACCATTTTATGTGGGGTTGGGTTTTTATATTTTAGTTGTAAACCCGCCAAAATAGCAACAAAAAATAAAGCTCCAAATTTTATTGTAATCTTAACTGATGATCAAGGCTGGAACGGAACCTCCGTGCAAATGATGGATGAAGATCATCGCTCTAAAAGTGATTATCACCAAACCCCAAATGTTGAAGGATTAGCCAACAGAGGTATGCGTTTCTCTTCTGCTTATGCCAGTGCTCCAGTATGTTCTCCCTCTAGATATAGTATTCAGTTTGGTCAAACACCGGCTAGACTTAAAATGATAAGAGTGGGAATGAATACCAAGCATATACATCACGAAACACCTTTGACAATTCCTAAGCTTTTGAAAAAAATAAACTCAACTTATAAATCAGCCCATTTTGGAAAGTGGGGTATCGATGTAGATCCCTCTGTTCTTGGATATGATGAAAGTGATGGAATTACAGGAAATAAAGATGGAGGTTTTAATTATAAATCTAATAAAACACAATGGAAAAATACTATTTCTGAAGATCCAAAAAAAATATTTAGTACAACAAAAAAGGCAATAGATTTTATTGAAAGAAAAGCCCAATCTAAAGAGCCTTTCTTTTTACAAGTTTCACATTATGCAGTGCATTCTGATATTATGCTTCGAAAAGAAACACTAAAAAAATATAAAAACAGGCCTAAAGGGAAATATCAAAAACACGAAGGGTTTGCAGCAATGACAGAAGATCTAGATACTGGTGTTGGGATGTTATTAGACCGTGTTAAAGAATTAGGTTTAGAGGGAAATACGTATATCATTTATACTTCAGATAATGGAGCTGTTCCTGTAATGCCGCCTAAACGATTTTATAAGGTAGGGTCTAACTTTCCTCTAAGTAGAGGGAAATGGGATGCTATGGAAGGTGGAATTAGAGTGCCTTTTATTATTGCTGGCCCAAAAATTAAGGCAGGAATAGAAGCTAAAACTCCAATCACATTTTCAGATTTATTACCTACCATTACTGATATAGCTGGCTATAAATTACCCTTACAAGAGGATTTAGATGGTGGAAGTTTTAAAAATATACTTACCAAAGATGGCAAAGGGAAAATTACTCGTATTTCTGAAGGATTAATTTTTCATGTCCCTTATGAAAACGGGATTGCAATTAAGAGAGCGCATTCTGCAATTATTGTAGATAACTTTAAACTGATCAAATTTTACAATAACAATGAATTAATGCTTTTTGATATTAAAAATGACATCAAAGAAAAAAATAATTTAGCCACATCACTTCCAGAAAAAGTTACACAATTAGAGGTGCTCTTAGACGACTATCTAAGTAAAGTAAAAGCACCTAGATGGCAACCAGGTATTAGTTGGAAAAATAAACCTCTAGAAAAGTTTAATTCCTATCATTAAGACTAAAAAAGATTAAAACAATATCGATTGGTTAATTAATTTAACTTTCTGAACAAATTGTGAACCATTAGCCATTATTGTCTATATATTTTTATGAGGTATTAATATATTGGATTACTTATCCTCAAATTTTACACACTTATCCTCAAAAGTAATAGTTATGGGTTCTAAGTAAAGATAAATTTGATTATTAAGTTTTTTGCATATGTTTTACAAAGTGAATTATAACATAAAACATCCATAATGAAAAAACTTTTATTAGCTGCTTTTTTGATAATTATTTCCTTAGGGGCATACGCACAAGATGATCCAATTAAAAGAGCAACTAAATTAACAGATACCATGACCAAGGCTCTTTCTTTAAATAAAGAAGAACAAACTAAAGTGTATCAAATTCAATTAGAACGTTTTGAAGAGGTTTCGATAATCAAAAAAAAATATCAAGACAATCCAGAAACAAAAAAAATTAAATTAAAAAAAGTATACAATAAACTTTACGGAAAATTAAAAGGAAATCTAGGTGAAGAAAAAATGCTATTGTGGCAAAACTATAAAAGGAACAACTAAATAGACAAATTATGACAAAAAAAATTACTCTAAATTCAATTAAAACAATAGTGTGTAGCTGTATTATGGCCTTCACTTTTTTGTTTAGTTTAACAATTAACTCTCAAGAGGTTGGTGATGAATTTCTTGTTAATCCTGGCATCAATACTGCAACAGGAGCAAATTCTACTACACCAGATACTGGAGTAGATGGTAGTGGTAATTTTCCTGCCCAATTAGGGGGTTGGGGAAGTGGAGGTGGAGGAGCTTATGCATCGGCCTCTACAGTGAATGGAACTTGTCATTCTAACGATAGAATGTTTAAAATGTTTAAAGTTGGGGGTACTTCTGGGCAATTTGTTACACAAACTGTAACACTTCCTGCTGGGAATTACAATTGGTCTTTTTGGACTAAATGGGCTGAACTGGTATCTTGGGATGAAGATGGAGACAGTACGCCTAAGTTTACAATTTTAAATGATGACGATAACGATGGTTCATGGGAAGCAGTTCAAACAGTAGTTACAACACAACCAACTACAGAAGACACTTGGGTAGAACAAACAGGAACCTATATGAATAATATAGAAAGACAAGTAAGAATAAAGTTTTCTAAATATGGAGGAACAAATGCAGCGCCAAGCAATCTTAATGAATTATGGTTTATTGATGATGTAAGTCTAAATTTTGCAAGTGGATTAGGAAACACAACTGATGATACTACATTATCAGATTTAACGGTTGATGGTACTACAATTTCTGAATTTTCTCCTTTAAAAACTAACTATGATGTCTTTCTACCAGAAGGAACAACTGCTGTTCCTTCAGTAGTAGCAACAACAACAGATCCGAGCGCTACTAGTGTGGTTACAGATGCAGTAAGTCTTCCTGGAACAACATCTATTCTTATTACTGCTCAAGATGGAACAACAACAAGTACGGTAACAATTAATTTTGTTGCTTTAGAGGCAGGTCTAGAGTTTTTAATTAACGGTGGTGTTAATACCACAGCTGTAGACCCTGATACGGGTGTAGATGGCTCTGGTAACTTCCCTGTATTGGGAGGCTGGGGAAGCGGACTTGGTGGTTCCTATGCCCCTACTTCTTCTACAAACGGAAATTGCTATTCTGAAGACAGAATGTTTAAGTTATTTAAAAAAGGGAATACAGACGGACAGTTTATTACACAAACATTAACACTTCCAGCTGGAACCTACAACTGGTCTTTTTGGACACGATGGGCAGTCCTAGTTTCATGGGATAATGATGGAGACTACGAACCTACCTTTAAAATTATGACCAATGACGATAATGATGATACTTGGGAAACCGTTCAAACCGTAGTTACAACACAGCCAACTACTGCAGACGAATGGATGCAACAAACAGGTACCTTCACAAATGATATTGAAAGAAAGATTAGAATAAAGTTTTCTAAATACGGAGGAACAACTGCAGCTCCAACTAATCTTAGTGAATTGATGTTTATTGATGAGGTAAGTCTTAATTTTGCTAGCAGTCTTAGTGTTTCAGATGAAGAATTGATGTCATTATCAATTTATCCAAACCCTACATCAGATATTATCTCAATTAAAGGGGTTGAAAATATTAAATCTATAAAAGTATATTCAATTTTAGGAGCTTTAGAAAAAGAGGTCTTTAATACCAATCAAATTGATGTTTCAGAACTATCCTCTGGAGTTCATTTTATTAAGGTTAATAATGGATCTGTTTTTTCTAAAAAATTCATTAAACAATAATTATACTATTTTTCTATCAAAGCTATTTTAATCAAATACATCTAATTTTTGGTTTTAATAGCTTTTTTAGTACTTAAAATTTAATTTGTGCATTGTACTCGTAAACTATTTTTTCTAGTATTTATTTTGACATCTTTAACCTGTTTGAGTCAAAAAAACTCTGATGAAAAAAAATCACCCAATATCGTGTTTATTTTTTCAGATGATCACGCAACCAATGCTATTTCATCCTATGGAAGTATCTATAAAGAGTTAGCTCCTACACCCAATATAGATCGTATTGCAAATGAAGGAGCAATATTAACCAATACGTTATGTACCAATGCAATTTGTGGCCCTAGTAGAGCATCTATACTTACAGGAAAATACAGCCATATAAATGGATACTACAAAAATTATAAAGGAGGCGTTTTTGATCACAAACAATGGACCTATCCTCAAGCGTTAAAAAAGGCGGGATATCAAACAGCTTTAGTGGGTAAATGGCATTTGGCATCTGAACCAGTAGGTTTTGATTATTATAAATATCACATATCCCAAGGACAACAAGGCTTGTATTGGGATCCTGTGTACAATGATAATGGTGAAAAAGCAAAGGAAAAAGGATATGCAACAAATTTAACCACTGATTTTGCTATTGATTGGCTCGATAGTAGAGAAAAAAATGAGCCTTTTTGTTTGTTATTACAATACAAAGCCCCTCATCGTGAATGGGCTCCAGATACCAAGTATGAAGATTTGTGGGGTGCTATAGAAATGCCCTATCCAGAAACCTTTAATGATAATTACAACGGAAGAGAATTAACGGCAGGGAATACCGAAATGACAATGGATTATTTCTCTAGAAAAGATATGAAAATGGTACCTCCAGATGGTCTTTCCAAGAAAGAACGTGGCAAGTGGCTCAGATTTGGATTTAAACCTGGTGAAATTGTAAGGCCTAATAAAGATTTATCTTCTGAAGAAATTCGTAAGTGGAAATACCAGAAATACATTAAAGATTATTTAGCAACTATAAAATCTGTAGATGATAATATTGGACGTGTATTGGCCTATTTAAAAGAACATGGACTCGAAGAAAATACCATAGTTGTATATGCGTCAGATCAAGGATTTTTTCTAGGAGAGCATGGTTTTTTTGATAAGCGTTTCATGTATGAAGAAGCGTTGCGTATGCCTTTTATTATTCGTTATCCTGGAAAAATAAAACCAGGAACAGTGGTAGATGATATTATTACAAATATTGATTTTGCACCAACCTTATTAGAGATGGCAGGTATTTCTGTTCCTGAAGCGGTTCAAGGGAAAAGTTTTTTTAATAATCTAAAAGGCAAAACTTCTAAAGATTGGAGGCAATCAATGTATTATCATTATTATGAATACCCCTATTATCATCGTGTTCAACCCCACTACGGAATAAGAAATCAACGTTATAAATTGATCCATTTTTATTATGATATCGATGTTTGGGAATTTTATGATCTTCAAAATGATCCGTCAGAAATGAATAATCTAATACATTCTGAGGCGCATACTGAACGTATTGAAAACTTAAAAAAAGAGCTATATCGTCTAAAGAAAGCGTATGGTAATACCATGTCATTAACTGAATTGAAAAGGATATCCGATACAGATTTTGGAGGCTTAGAATCTAAAAAAAAATAAATATTATGTTTCCAAAGAAAGAAAAAAAATTATTTAATAAAATAGTAGATCAATTAAATAGAAATGCCAAAAGAAATCGTGAAGAAAAGTATAGCATTAAATATAATAATGATTTAAAAAACATTAACAATAATACAATAACCTAAGTATTGATTCTACTAAAAATTGATTATAAATGAAAAAATTAAAACTTGCTCTCATACCATTATTTATAATCAGCTTATCAGGTTCAACATCCATTAAAACCCCGTCTAAGCTAAATGTATTATTTATCATCGCAGATGATTTAAATTGTGCCATTGGCGCATATGGTGATGCATTAGTAAAAACTCCAAACCTTGACAAATTGGCAAAAGAAGGTGTTCTTTTTGGTAACGCGCATGTCCAATATCCGTTGTGTGGTCCATCTAGAGTTTCACTAATGACGGGTTTATATCCAGATCAAACAAAATCAAAGAAGTTAAGACTCTATGTAAGACAAACCATTCCAGATGTAGTTACTCTTGGGCAAAAATTTAGAACAGAAAATTATCATTCAGTTAGAGTTGGTAAAATTTATCACTACCATAACCCTAGAGATATTGGCACCGCCGGACATGATGATTCTTACACATGGGATAGAACAGTAAATCCTTACGGAAGAGATAAAAAAGAGGAATATAAAATTAAAACCTTAAAACCTAAATTAGATGGTGGAACTTTAAGTTGGTTAGAAGCTGAGGGGAATGATGAGGAACAAACTGATGGTATAGGTGCAATGGAGACTATGGGTTTTCTTGATGAATTTGCTGAAAGTGGAGAGAATTTTTTCTTAGCGTTTGGGCTTTACAGACCCCATGTTCCTTTTGTAGCACCAAAAAAGTATTTTGATTTATATGATTTGGCCGATTTTCAAGTTCCTGAAAGTTCAAATGACTATTTAAAAACTATTCCAAAACCAGCAGCTATATCCGTTCGTTCTAAAAAAGAGCAGGTATATTTAGATAAAAAATTATCCAAAACCATAAAAAGAGCCTATTATGCAACCACTAGTTTTATGGATGCTCAAATTGGACGTGTTTTAGATAAATTAAAAGCTACAGGGCTAGATAAAAATACCATCATTGTATTTACTTCAGATCACGGCTATCACCTAGGTGAACATGGTCATTGGCAAAAACAAACATTGTTTAACGATGCCACTCGAGTTCCATTGATTGTTGCAGGTCCTGGAATTCCAAAAAATAAAAAAATAGAAAAATCACCTGTTGAATTGGTAGACCTCTACCCGACCCTAATGGATTTAGTTAACATCAATACCCCAAAATTTGTACAAGGCAAGAGTCTTGTCCCCTTACTACAAAATTCAGAAAAAAAGGTTCGTAAAAGTGCTCTAACAGAATTGCAAGTGAATACCAAAAGTGGAATTGCTCAAGGGTATTCCATTAAGACAAAACGATATCGACTTTCTAGATGGAAACATCAAGGTCAGTATAGTTATGAACTATATGATCATGAAACTGATAAAGCAGAACTTAACAACCTTGCTAAACATACTGATTACATAAAGGTCAAAGATTCATTAATTAAAATATTAAATGAAAGAATTCTAGCCTCCAATAAAATCCCTGAGGGATTAGGAAGGCAAATTAAAAATGCTAGACCATGGTTTGAACCAAAAAGAATTCATTCCAAGCCCAAGAAAATTAAGAGTCAATAGTTCGTCTTTATTTACCATTATTCACTTCAGCAATCCTAGGAGAACCTCTTAATATTAGGGAATATTTTTTTTAAAGGATTTAGTTTTTTTAAATACATATAAATTCTTTAAAATAACAAGTATTATATTTGTGGAAACCCGTTGTAAAAAACCCCGCCTAGTAATCTGATTATGAAATACTTTATCTCACTTTTATTTATTGGAATTGTTCAATTATCATTTGCTCAACAATGGAAAAAATTGGCCAATGATTTAGAGGTAAATCTATATGATGTTGTTGAGGAAGCCGAAATTTATTTTAAAAATATAGACAAGTCAAAGAAGGGGTCTGGATGGAAAAATTATCAAAGATGGCTTTATGAAAATGAGCCCAAATATTATCCTTCTGGGAAACGAAACACAATTAACCCTTATTTTGTTGCAAAGGAATACAAGAACTTTATTGAAAATAACACAGTAGCAAACCAAACCACATTTAATAATAGTTGGGAAGAACTAGGTCCATATTATATAGAAGAAGTAACCGGGCACTATGCTGTTGGGCTTGGAAGGGTGGAATCATTTTATATTGATAGTGATCCCAATATTATGTACTTAGGGTCTAGAAGTGGAGGGTTTTGGAAAACTTCTGATGGAGGTAATACCTGGTCTAATACTACAGATAACTTAATTGCCTCTGGAGTAAATACCATTGCCGTAAATCCAAATAATACCAATCAAATATTAATTAATGTTAGAAATTCTTATAACGGAACAACCCATGGTGTGTATGCATCAAGTGATGCTGGAGAGACCTGGACATTAACTAATTTTAATCCTGAAAATCTGAATTGGGGAGGCTTAGGAACCAATGATATTATTAATACTATAAAATACCACCCAACAATTCCAGATCTAGTTTTTATTACCACATCTAAAGGATTATATAGATCTACAGATAATTTAATTTCTTGGAATCAGGTAGCACAAGCGAACAGCACCTATGAGCAAATTGAATTTCACCCCACAGACAGTGCTATAGTATATGTAACTAAATGGTATGAGTACTCGCGAATATTAGTCTCTAATGATGCTGGACTTACGTTCACAAACTCAGGATATATCCCCAACAATAACTATGGCTTTAGAATTTCTGTTTCCGATGATTGTGAAAACTGTGTCTTTGCTGCGTCTAGTGACGGCATATGGAAATCATCTAACTTAGGAGTAAGTTTTAACTTAGTTTCGGGAACCTACATCGATGAAATATCAAATTATGGAGCATTTGCCGTAAGTGATGTAGATGCTAATATTATGTTATATGGAGACATTGATACCCATATGAGCTATGATGGTGGTGCCAACTTCGAAAAAACAACATTTTGGTCTCAAGGCAATGCGAACTATGACCAAACTGGAACCTATGTTCACGCAGACATAAGGGGTGCAGTAGCTATTAATGGGGTTTTTTGGGTAAATACAGACGGAATGCTTTGTAAAAGTGAAGACAATGGAGTTACCTGGGAAATTTTTGAAGGTCAATCGATAAGAGAAAACTACTGTTTAGGTGCTAGCCAATCGAACCACTTTAGATCTGTTGCAGGATCACAAGACAACGGAACAAGTATAAAAAATGAAGACAATTGGATAGAATTTTATGGTGCTGATGGTATGGAAGGCATCATCCACCCTTTAAATGATGACTGGATGATAGGAAGTTTGCAATTTGGTGGAAAAAGACGAACAAAAGATGGAGGTTACCAACAGCAAGGAGTAAATCCAAGTGATTTTGAAGGAGACTGGGTAACACCACTTTTATACGACCCAAACCAACAAATGACTATTTTTACCATGTCTAACCGTGTTTTTAAAAGTGAAGACTTCGGCTCTAATTGGACAACTCTAGGGACTCCGTTTTCATCGGGTCAAAACATACAAAATGCTGCAATTTCAGAAAACAACTCAAATACGATTGCCGTTTCCTATTACAATAATTTGAAAATTTCAAATGATGGTGGCGCTTCGTTTAACTTAGTTTCTCAATCACTTCCCAATCAGTTTATAACCGATATTGCTTTTGACCCAAATGATGATAATACAATTATTGTAACTTATGGTAGCTATGGAAATAATAACAGTAAAGTATTTCTGTCTAATGATCAGGGACTCAGCTGGGAAAATATCACCTATAATTTGGGCAACATGCCCATAAGAAGTGTAGTTATAGATCATACAGAAAATTCAACCCTATATGTAGGGGCTGAAATAGGGGTTTATAAAAAAGCGATGACAGCTACTAGTTGGGAATTATTTAGTGATAATTTACCCAATACCACTGCAATGGAATTAGAGGTCATCTATGGCTCTAATACATTGAGAGCCGCTACTTGGGGAAGAGGTCTTTGGGAATCTACTCTTTCTGGAAGAGAGAACTACCCTTCTATTCTAACTACCAAAATCACAAAACAACCTACAGACACACAACCTAAAGAAGGAATCGATCAATTTGTGACCTCTACCATTGAATATGATGGAACGTTAGCCAATGTGTATGTAGAATGGTCTTCAGATGCTAATACCGGAAGTATTCCAATGAATAATTCTACAGCGGATATCTGGGTTTCAGAAACAGCGATCCCAAATTTTTCTGAGGGGAGTAAGGTCTTTTTTAAAGTATTTGCAACCTCTGAAAATGGACTAACTACAGAAACCTATAAATTTATGTACACGGTAAAGGCAAATGTATACTGTATACCCTCTATGAATTGTAGTTATGGTGATGGGTTACAATTGGTACAACTAGGTAGTATTAATCATGCTTCAGGATGCGAGGGCTATGCTAACTTTACTGAACAATCTACCAGTCTTGAACAAGGTACTGATTATGAAATGACAGTGACCACCGGATACGGAGATCAATACATTAAAGCATGGATAGATTACAACAACGATTCAGAATTCACAGAAGATGAAGTGATCATAAATAACTATGTTATAGAGCCCGGTGTAGACAGTGCCGGAGAATTTACCGAAACTATTGGTATTTCTATTCCTGAAGATGCCGCTCTAGGCCAACATGTATTAAGAATAAAGACCAACTGGAACGGTGCTGTTCCTGAAGATTCTTGCGTAGAGACACAATACGGAGAAACAGAAGATTATACGGTAATTATTGAAGAACAGTCTTTAGGGGTAATAAACTCTAATTTCTCGATACAACCGAGTTTGTATCCAAACCCCACAGACGGAACTGTTACAGTAGATTTAAAAAAGTATTACAGCAAAGTTTCAATAATGTTGCATGATATGCTAGGAAGAAAAATTTTGGCTAAACATTATGATCAGATTCAAAATTTTGAATTAACCCTACAGCAGTCTCCGGGAGTTTATTTCTTAACCGTTATTTCAGAGAATAAGAAGGCCGTTTTTAAGCTGATTAAAAATTAAAGGCGTCTCCTAGCTTGGTTTAGAGAATGTATTGAAATACAACATTCTTTATTACCCAAACTTTTTATAAAAATATAATCCCCAAGAATAAAAAATTCCTGGGGATTCTTCTTTACTTAAAAAGAACTCTAAAAAAATAGTGTACTCAATTAATTCATGAAAAAAGTTACTACACTATTAGTACCATAGGTTTTATTTCTACGTTTAATACTCAACATAAGATCTTGTTAAAGACCAAATTCCTTTTTCATTGGTCTGAGTAATCTTCCAAGTACCATTCATCACTTCATCGTTTTCAATATTTCCTGAAAAAATTGTTCCTAGAGAAGATGCTCCAGAAACCAGGTTTCCATCAACAGATCCACTAGCATATGAGGAACTTCCATAGACTGAACTTTTAGATAAAATATATACCGCTCCATTAAATACAATGGCATTAAAAGTTCCTTGGTCATTATTTTGATCTATTCCTTCATAACTACCTTCATATAATTGAGCTACATAACTTGAATTTTCTTTTACTACAATAATGGAGGCATTTGGATGCCCCTCTATAGAAACATTAGTAATTAATGGGTTAGATCCGTCTGCGTTTACTGTAAAACTAAAACTGTTATTTTGGTAAGTAAATGTGGTTTCTGTTTGTTCATTTTCCGTAATACTTTCAGTAGAAGTAAAAGGATAGTTTACACCATCTATAGTTAAGGAAACTGAAATAACCCCATTGTTGTTGAGATTAACAAGAATGGTTCCACTTGAACCCACAAATACACCTTTATAGATTCCATAATTACTGTTGTCATATTGCGAGAGCGCAATAGGCAGTTCTTCTGCACTGTCATTAATTGTAATTAAAGGGTCATTCTCTGAACAGGAAGCAAAGATAATTGTAATAGACAAAAGGGTTTTTACTAAAAATTTTTTCATAAGCTAATTTTTATAATTTCTTACAAAAATAGTCAAGCAGTAGCCTAAATAACTCATTACCAGTGTTAAACAAATTGTTAAAACTAGGGAACTATTATTAATTTTTATTTAGGTTGTTTAAAATGAAAAAAACACCAAAAAAAAGAAGTCTTAATGATACTCTACATAAAATAATTTAAATATCAACTTAGTTATTGGATTCATCTCAATTTTCTTGTTGTTTCTACTTATACTTCGTTTCATATACCTAGAGGTTGAATACCAAATAATAGCCTGTAAAAATGATACCCCAATAAATATTCCGCAAAATAGAAGAAAGTTTTCAGGGAGTATAGCATCAATTTCAAAAATTTTTTTTGTCATAATCTATTTTTTTCTTTAAGTAAAAATGAAAAAAAAAGGAACTTGTGTCAATCCTAATAAGTAATGAATTTTTGAACTCCCTATTTTGAGTGAATTGAATTGATCAATTATGTGTAGTGGTAAAAAAACTAAATATTTTGCTCAATTAAGTCTACCAAAAAAATTGAGTCTATTCTTGTTTCTTCCAAAATTAAGCTACTAGCTAAGTCCACAAAAACAGAAAAACAACCCTAGTTTTTAGGGTCTTTAAATAGAGATACTTATAATTTTATAAAAGTTATTTTATATAAAATCTTGGCAATTGAAGTATTAACACCCCTAAAGGCATTCTTACTTTTAAGGTGTTTTAAAATTTTATTTTTGATATGGATAAACAGAATCTGTATGATTGATACAAAGATGAATATCCCACAAAACACCACTAAAGAGCTTTCTTGTACGGTTTGTATTTCAACTACTTTTTCTAACATAGAATTTTTGTTTAACGTTTATCAAAATTGATTAAAAAAATGACGCTTGTCAATCCTATGAAATGATGAAATTTAAAACTCCCCATTTTGGTCTAGTAGAAGTGTGAGCCTTTCTAAATAAAATAAATGTTATAAAAACGCTCAAACCTAGACCCATAAATAATGATTACAGCATAGATTAAGGTCTAGAGCAACTGCACCCTAAAAAAAATGGCTTTATCTATTAGATAAAGCCATTTTTTATTTATGAGTTAAAGGGAGTATTAATCGAACCCAGTATCTGGATCAGATAAACCTGTACCTCCTGAGAACGTTCGAATGGCTCGAACTCTATACTGAGAACTCTTATTGGTGTTACTGTCATTTCCACTAGACATATCAACAGACTTCGCTTTACTACTATTTTGTTCTGAAGAACTCCAATAGTCAGTACCGAATGGAGTAACCCCTGCTGCAGCCTCAATTGAATTTTTTTGACTATGCATTTCGTTCAATTCTTCTAAAGAGGGTAAGAACCAATCGTTGTAAGTAACTCCATTGTCTGTAACTGAGTAATCCTCTGCTACTTGGGCAGCACCACCTGTGTACCCCGCTTGATTCATCATGGCATTGGTATTTGTTTGCCCGGTTCCAATGGCTGTTGATGTATTTCCGTTTGCAGTAGATTGTGTATCACCACCAAGAATCCAATCTATTGCAGCACTTTGATCTTCTACAGCACAAATTAAACCAATATCAACTCTTCCATCACCATCTAAATCTGTTGGTGTTGGCGCTACATAATAAACAACTCCTCCCTGAAGAAGATCTCCAACCTGAACATTTGGTGTTACCGAATTTGAGGCACTACTTGGTGCACTAGTTCCGTTTTCATTTATAGCCGTTACTGTAAAGGTATAGTCTACACCATTAGTTAATCCTGTAACGGTTATTTCACCGCTTCCTGGTCCACTAACCGTACCTCTAATGCCTCCTGGTGATGAAGTAGCTACATACGATGTAATTGCAGCACCTCCATCATGTGCTGGGGCAGTGAATGTTATTGTGGCTTGTTCAAAACCAGCAGTAGCAGTCCCTATGATAGGTGCATCTGAAATTCTAGTATCAGTTGTCGCTTGATTTGAAGACCCACTTGCATCACTAGTTCCTGCAGCATTGGTTGCTGTAACTGTAAAGGTATAGCCTGTACCTCCATTTAATCCTGAAACAACTATTGGTGATTCAGTACCAGTTGCCGTATAACCTCCTGGTGATGAGGTTACGGTATATGAGGTTATTGGAGAGCCTCCACCATCAGATGGTGGGGTAAATGCTACTGATATCTCACTATCACTTAGGGTAGTTGCTGTACCAATTGTAGGCGCACCTGGTGTTGTAATAGGGGTAACGGCCGGTGAGGAAGCCACACTCGACTCACTAGTATACACCGCATTAGAGGCTGTAACCGTAAAAGTGTATGGTGTTCCAATGGCCAAGCCTTTTATGTTTACCGTTCCACCTGAAGCACCGCTAAGGGTTCCTGTAATGCCTCCTGGCGATGAAGTGACCTCATAGCTAGTTATAGGAGAACCTCCATCACTAGCTGGTGCGGTAAATGTTACATCTGCCGAACCTGTTTTACCTGGTGTCGTTGCTTTATAAGGATGATCTTGAGGTAAATTGGCTGTTAAGCCCCATTTGTGGGCTAGGTAGCCTTCCAGTTTTTGGCGTTCTTCTTGACTTGGTTCTGATGATAAAGCTATAATCTCATATTGCGTTGCATTACCTCCACTATTTGTGCTATCATAACTTCCTACAGTTAACCCTGTTCTTATTGGGCTTGCGTTTGAAGTAGGGGTGTATCCAATGATATGGGGGTTATCAATACTATTAAAAATGTTATCTGTATTAATTACACCATCTTCCCATTTCGCTAAGGGCTGATTATGAAAACCTGTTGCATTAATTTGTCTTAAACCACCTATTCTTCCACCTCTTCCGTCAAGCATAGCATGATAACCTGTCCAAGTAGCACTTTGTGCTTCTATAACTGTAATTACATATTTTATGGTAGGTGTATCTGAAGAAAATAATTTCTTACTTTGATGAAAATCTACACCACCCTGACCATTCAATTGAGTTGGATTGTATTGTGGTTGATAACTTGAGTTAGATTGTGATAAATGATTGTTATTTCCAGATTTATCATCCCATTGGCTTACTTTTCCTCCACTTTCTGTTATCGTTGAAGCATCTGCAGCATCTAACCACAACGCCGGAGATAAGTCATTTACATCAAACGCAGTACCTTCAATAGGCCCTAATGTTGCAGTAACATTAGTTGGTGCTCCAGGAGCAACAGCGTTGGCCAAGTCTACCATGGCTTGTACCTCTGCTGTAGTAGCTGGGCTGCTAAAGCCTGGTCTATTCTCGCGGATAAACTGTAAGTATCTTGCCTCATTTGCCTGAACTGCTCCACTTACATTAGGTAAGGCATTTAGATCTGCTGCAGTTACTGAACCTGTAAGAGCGTTGTTTCCATTAGAGGCATCCGTTCCAATATTGGCTAGTAATGATTGGTTAGCATTTACTTGGTTTACCATTTGCTGAACCTGTTCTTGAGTAGCTGGGCTATCAAATAAAGACGGATTGCTGTCTATATAGGCTTGGTAGGCTGCTTGGTTATTAGATACTATCCCTGTTACTGTTGGGATAATCTGGCCTAGTTCATCTGTAGTCACTACAGAAGGTGTATCATCTGGGCTGTCTGCTTCATCACCTATCTGAGCCAATATCTCTTGAGAAGCATTTACTGCATCTACCATAGCTTGAACCTCTGCTTGAGTAGCTGGGCTCGAAAATAAACTTGGGTTATTGTCTATATAGTCTTGGTAGGCTGTTTCATTGTTGGCCTCAATATTGGTAACACTTGGTAAAATTAATCCTAACTGATCTGTGGTTACCACAGCGTTAACTGTATCAGGATCGTCTGCTTCTAAGCCTATTTGAACCAATACCGTTTGAGAGGCATTTACGAGATCTACCATAGCCTGAACCTGTGCTGCCGTAGCTGGGCTATCAAATAAATTTGGATTGTTGTCTATATAGGCTTGGTAAGCTGCTTCGTTGTCATCTACCACATTTGTTAATGCAGGTGTTATAAGAGCTAACTGTTCTGTGGTCACTGCAGAAGG
>Ga0233394_1000210_pt1 | contig 20273 bp, 18 predicted proteins | sample 24DmetaG_FD_190481 | JGI IMG/M metagenome (GOLD analysis project Ga0233394, IMG submission 190481) | Seawater microbial communities from Monterey Bay, California, United States - 24D | ecosystem: Environmental > Aquatic > Marine > Coastal | place: USA: California | collected 2016-11-02 | reverse complement strand
ACCCTGTAAACCCTCCAGAGACAAAAAGTATGAATCCCGTATAAACAAGTAAGCGTTTAGAAGATAGTGTTTTAAATTTCATATTTAATTATGTGAACTAGGTGGAAAAAATTCTTTAATCACCTTTAATTCTGTTCTAAAGGAAATCATCTTATCTGCAAACTTCTTTATGCTTTCATTTCTAAGTTTTGGGGCACTATTGGTGTAATAATCATTTAAATCATCTTTACTGTTTGCGGTGTATTGAACCGAATAAGTAACCCCACCCATCTCTTCTTCTACCAAAACCTGGGTAAGTTTTGCAGAAACAAAAGCACTTGATTTTAATACGTCCTTTATGTGTTTCTGAATCCATAAAAGCCATTCTTTGTGAATGCTTTCGTCTATATTCATAGTAACGTTATAAATATACATATCTTGATTTATCGTTAAAAATGGATTACGGAAGAACCTTTAATGAATATTGTCTCCGCGAATTTCTCTGTATTTTTTTCTTGCATCAATTAAATGAATACTTGATGGTTTTTCAAAGATAATTTTTTGATAGTATTCTGAAGCTTTTTGAGCATCTTTTATCTTGTTTTTATAAACCTCTGCTAATAAATAATAAGAATCATCTACTAAAACTCCATCAACATCTATAGCAACAATTTTTAGAAGGTTACTTATCGCTTTCTCATATTGAGATTCTTTTAGATAGAGCTTTGCTTGATTAAATAATGCTTTATCTTCAATATTTTGACCTTGATATTCTTTTAATAAAGAGTTGTAAATTAATATTGCTTCAGCATTTTTATTTTGGTAAGTTAATAAGTCTGCCTTAGCAAAATCAAATAACCCAGAAGGGATAGAATCTTTTGACTCATTATCTGAAATAATTAAAAATAAATCAACAGCATCGTTTGCAATAAGTTGTGTTGTAGAACTTTTTAGAATTTTTAACTGAGATTTTGCCCATTTAAAATCACCTTTAAAATAAGATGTTTGAGCCACTTTAAAGCGCGCTTCTTGAGATAGCGGGTGATTTTTTAATTGAGTTTGTACCTGAGAAAAATAAAGGAGCGCTCTATTAAACTTTCCTGAAAAAACTAAAATCTCTCCAAGCTTTAATTTTATCTCTGCAGTTTTAAACTTAGAAGTAGATAAAGTCAGAGCTTTCTCCAATAATTCAATTGCCCTCAGAGGCTTATTTTTAACAAAAGTTAAATAGTTTGCGAACTCTAATTGAATTTCTAAAGTAGCTCTATTCAAACCATATTTTTGAAGCACTTTTTCAAATAAGTAGGTAAAGTCTTTGTCTTCATTTTTTAGAATTATTTTTAAAAGAAATAACTCTGCATTTAATATCTCTTCAATAAAATTAGAATTCTCAAGAATAAATTCAAAACACTCTTTTGCAGTTTTTGGATCATTATTTTCAAAAGCAATTTTCCCCAATCTAAAAATAGCCTCAATATAATTTGGATCTCTCTTAAACAGAGCTTTTTCTTGAATAAAGGCTTTGTTATATTCTTTTTGTTTGGTGAAAAGCCAGCTTAATAATTCGTTCCATGCATTTTTTGGGTTACTTATAGACCTCCTTAGTAGAGATTTCTTAAAAGCAACATTATTATTATTCGACGCATCTTCATTTATATACTTACTAACGTATCGTTGAACTCCAGTTAGATATCCTTCATTTTTATCTATGAGCGCTATATAAAACTCAAACATTTTTTCAAATTCTCCTTTCTCTCCATAAATTTGAGCTATCTGAAATTCATAACTCGCATTTTCATTAAGTTTCATTGTTTTAGAATATGCTGCAATAGCATAATTAAGTAGATTATTTTGCTGGAACATTCTTCCCATAATTGGACCTAAACCCGGATCTGAATCGATGGCTTTAATTGCAAAGTCATATTCTTCTTTTGCTAAAATTGATTTTTTTTGACGATCAAAGTTATAACCAATTTCTATTCTTAAATACTGTTGAGAAGGATTTTTGAGTAATTTCTCTCGAAGGTGATTTTCAGCCTTTTTATAATTATTTGTTTCTTGGTAACAAGTAATTAAACGTTTTAGGTACCTCGTGTTGAAAGGGTTATTTTTTTCTAGAGTTTCGAATAGTTGAGAAGCTTTTTCATACTCCCCTTCTCTGAAATAATTTTCAGCTAAAGAAGAATTATTTTGACTGTAAGCCAAATAGGACACAAAGAATGTTAATATGAGAAAAAGGTGCTTCATCTCTATCAAAGATAATCAACTCAAATGTTAAATCTCATTAAACTTTTTATTTCGAAAACGAATTCTAAAACTTTGGCACACTTCTTGGAATATTTTTAAAAATTTTTATCCTTAATTAAAAATAAACAAAATGAAAAAAGTATTATTAGTGTTATTATTAACAACATTAACATCTTGTCAAGACAATGAAACACTAAGCCAAGATCAGGCGGCTCAAAATTTACAAGATATGTTTACTGAAATAGAAAATATGGTAAACACTATTAGTTGTGACAACTCGGAAGATTGGACTTTCATAGGTTACGGCAGTAAAACTTGTGGAGGTTTTGTTGGGTATATTGCCTATCCAGTATTTATTGATACTCAGTTATTTATTGAATTAATAGAAGCTCATAAACAAGCACAAGAAGATTTTAACCAAAAATGGCAAATATCTAGTGATTGCTCCTCGCCAAATCAACCCACAGAAGTACTATGTGATGATGGAGTGCCTAAATTTGTGTATTAAATTTTTAGATGAGTTAGAAAAAACAACGATACAACCCTAAAATAAGAATTAAAATGAATCAACTAACTGAAAGATACGAAAAAGCGAAACAAAACTCAATAGATTTTATGAGAACGGGTCAAATAACCAATTACTTTAATGCACTTGTAGAAATGAATAAGTACAGAAGGTTACTTAACGCTGTTATGGCTAATTAATAATTGAAAAACCAGTGTAAGGAATCAAAACCTCAGGTATTTTTACACCCTCTTCTGTTTGGTAATTCTCTATAATTGCTGCCAAAATTCTTGGAAGTGCCAAAGAGCTCCCATTTAATGTATGGACTAACTGATTTTTACCATCGTTATTTTTAAAGCGTAATTTAAGCCTGTTTGCTTGAAATGTTTCAAAATTTGAAGCTGAACTTACTTCTAACCACCGATCTTGAGCTGTAGAGAACACCTCAAAATCAAAGGTTAGTGCAGCAGTAAATCCGGTATCTCCTCCACACAATCGAAGAATTCGATAAGGTAGTTTTAACTCTTTTAAGATTAATTTTATGTGGTTTACCATGTCATCTAAAGCTTTATAAGAATTATCAGGGTGTTCTACCCTAACAATTTCAACTTTATCAAATTGATGCAAACGATTTAATCCCCTTACGTGAGCACCATAACTTCCAGCCTCTCGTCGAAAACAAGGGGTATATCCAGTAGCCATAATTGGCAAATCACTTTCATTTACTAAGCTACCTCGGTACATATTAGTAATAGGAACCTCTCCTGTTGGAATTAGATATAAATCATCAACACCAACATGATACATTTGACCTTCTTTATCAGGAAGTTGTCCAGTGCCAATTCCAGATGCCTCATTGATAACATGTGGTACTTGATATTCGGTGTATCCAGCTGCAGTATTCTTATCCAAAAAATAGGCAATTAAAGCTCTTTGAAGTCTAGCTCCCTTTCCTTTATACACTGGAAAACCAGCACCAGTAATTTTAGTACCCAATTCAAAGTCTATAATGTCATATTTTTTAACTAATTCCCAATGTGGTAATGCGTTTTTTTCAAGTTTAGGAATTGCGCCATCTCTAAAAACTTCCTCATTGTCTTCTTCAGTTTGTCCTGAAGGAACAGATGTATGAGGAATATTTGGAATTTGAAACAACAATTCTTGAAGCTCTTTTGAACAGGTATTTAATTGATCTGTAAAGCTTTTAGATTGTTCTTTTAGTTTTTTAGATTTTTCTTTGGCAAGCGTTGCTTTTTGCACTTGACCTGTTTTAAATAAAATTCCAATTTCTTTAGAGATTGAGTTAGATTCTGCCAAGGTATTGTCTAATGAAACTTGAACATTTCTTCTAGTTTCATCTGCCTCTAAAACACGTGCTATAATTTCTCTAGCATTAACAAAATTTCTTTTAGCCAAGCCTTCTAAAACTAATTTTTGATTGTCTCTAATAAATGGAACTTGTAACATAATATATATTAAAATAAGATTTCAAAGATATAGTAAGTGAATCAATAACACAATGTGTTATCTAGTATTGTTTGATAGGAAAGAAATAGCATTCTCTTTATCAATGTTTAATTGAGTCACTAACTCTTCAACAGATTTAAACTTTTGCTCTTCTCTTAGAAAATAGAGAAACTCAATTTTAATTTTTTCACCGTAAATATTTTCGTTAAAATCAAATAAATGCGCTTCAATAGTTTGATGTTTTCCAAGAACCGTTGGATTGAAACCAATATTCATTATTCCGTTATATAAATCACCGTTAATTCGTGTTCTTATAATATAGACTCCCGTACTAGGAATCAATTTATAGGGCTCTTTGATCTCTATATTTGCTGTTGGAAAACCAATGGTGCCTCCTAGTTTTTTTCCATTAACAACAGTGCCACTTAGCATGTAGTAATATCCAAGGTAATTGTTTGCTGTTTTTAAATTTCCTTCTTTTAGTGCTTTCCTAATTTTAGTGGAACTCACCGAAACATCATCTATGTCTTGAGCAGGAATCTCTTCAATTTTAAAATCATACAGTAAACTATATTCTTTCAATTGATGAATATTGCCTTCTCTGTTTTTTCCAAAATGATGATCATAGCCAATAATTAATCTGGAAGTATTCAATTTATTTACTAGAATATCTCTTACAAATTCTAGTGCAGTAAGTCTAGAAAACTCCTTACTAAATGGATGTATGATTAAAAAATCTAACCCCATTTTCTCTAAAAGCACAGATTTTTCATCTAGGGTGTTTAATAACAAAATAGTTTTATCTTTTTGTAACACCATTCTTGGATGAGGAAAAAAAGTAAGAAGTACAGATTTTTTCCCCTCTTCACGTGCATTTGTGATAAGATTCTTTAAAATCTTTTTATGGCCAATATGAATACCATCAAATGTACCTATGGTAACAATTGTTTTTTCTGAAGAATCAAAATCAGCAATAGATCGAATAATTTTCAAAAGAAGTATAATTAAAATACAAAGTTACAATTCAAAAACCAATATTACTTAGGTCTACTACAAAATAAGATAATACTAAAAAAACCGCTTAAAACTATGTAATCACTCAAAAATATTACAAAAATATTACAAAAATCAAAAAAAATCGTACATTCGTCTTTGTTAATAAACAATTTATATCATGATAAAAAAGACAATTTTCTTTGCATTTGTTATGCTTGCTAGTGCAACAATGCTAGCACAAACCACCATTACAGGTGTCGTTAAAGACGCTCAAACAGGTGAAACACTTTTAGGAGCTAATGTTAAAGTTTCTGGAAAAGCAATAGGAACAACATCAGACTTCGATGGTAAGTTTTTACTTAAAGTTAATGATGCACCGCCATTTACTATTGAAATTTCTATGCTTGGTTTTAAAGCGGTAAGCGTTGAAATAACTAAAAATAATCAAGAAGTGATGGTAAGTCTAGAAGAAGATTCAACATCTCTTGAAGAAATAGTATTTTCAGCTTCTAGAAGACGACAAAAAGTACAAGAAGCCCCAGCTTCAGTAAGTATTATTACGCCCAAAGACATTTTAAATTCAGCAGCGGTTGTAGACCCTGTTATGAATCTTGCCAATATTGCGGGTGTTCAAATTCAACAACAATCAGCAAATTCAATAAATATTGAAATGCGAGCAGGTTCTGGTGTTTTCGGAACTTCTACATTTCCAATATTAGATTATCGTTACCTAGTAACGCCAGCATCAGGTCAGTTTAACAACTACCAGACAGGGATGTCTAACATTGACATTCAAAGAGTAGAAGTTGTTAGAGGAGCTGCTTCAGCATTATATGGTCCTGGAGTTACTTCTGGAGTTGTTCACTTCATGTCAAAAAGTGCGATTGATTATCCAGGAACTACAGTAGAAATGCTTGGAGGTACTCTAAGTACAACTGGAATGACTGTTCGTCATGCTTTCAAAAATGACAATGATAAATTTGGTTTTAAGGTTAATGTAAGATATCAGAAAGGAACGGACTTTGAGTTAGACCCAGTTGCTGATGCTGATTTTATAGCATCACAACAAACTTCTATTTCTCAGCCAGCGATTGTAAACGGTAGAGTTGATCCTACACAACCTGGAGAAACTTTATTAACGCTTTCAGACTTAGACGATAATGGAGATGGTAACCCTATAGCAACTGAGTATAAAAATTATTCAGCAAATGTTCATTTAGAATTTAGACCAACTGATAACACTACAGCTTTCCTTTCAGGAGGATTTGCTAGCGGTGGTGGTTTGATGTTTAATTCTCAAGGGATAGGATATTCTCAAGGAAAAGATTACTGGACTCAAGCTAGAATTCAGTCAGGAGGATTGTTTGCTCAAGTATTTTACAACTATAATAATGGTGGAGACGCGGAAAATCCAACATTTTTATATGCTTCTGGTTTAAGACAAGTGGCCAAAAGATCATCTTTGGAAGCACAACTTCAATATAATTTTGATATACCAAAGTTCTTAAACTCTAACTTTACTATTGGATCAGATTATAGAAACACAAAATCAGACTCAGCGAATACCTTATTTGGTATTAATGAAGATAGAGATGACTACATCATCACTGGAGCATACCTTCAAGGTACTTCAGTAATAAGCGATAAATTAGAATTAACCTACGCGGGTAGATATGATAAGTTCAATTTTATTGACGAAGGAGCATTTGCACCGAGAGTTGCCTTAGTATTCAAAGCAGACGAAAATCACACATTTAGAGCGTCTTTCAACAGAGCAAATACTGGTCCAACAGCTTTACAACAAAACATTGATTTCCCAGTGTCTGTTTTAGCACCTGGAATAGCAGATGTTTGGTTATCGGGTCAATATGCGCCTCAAGTATTCCCAGATAATCCAACAATAGATTTATCAATCCCAGGATTACCTGATTTACCTTATGGAGCAACACAATTTCCTTTAGCCTATGCATATGGGGCAGTTGCTGCACCTACGTTAGGAGCATTATATAATGGCTTAGCTGGAAATCCTTTCTTAGGAGTGGTTCAAAACTTTTTCAACACATATACAGGAGGTACAGGAGGTACTGGGCAATTAGTTGGTTACAATTTATTTAATGGTGAGCCAATGGATGAATTAGTGGGTACTGGACGATCTGCAATAGAAACGTTAAATTCTTTTGAAATAGGATATAAAGGATTAATTGCAAATAAATTGTCAGTAGCCTTAGACGTATACACATACGAAAGAAAAGGATTTACACAATTTACAGCTATCGGTCCAACATTTAATTTAGTTGGAGCTGATTTCGCAAATGACTTAGGAGCTCAAGTTGCAGCAGATTTTGCTTCAAGCCCAGGAGTAACAGCAGATATGGAGGCATTTTATGCTTCACAAGGATGGCCATTAACAGGTATTCCTGCATTTGGGATTCCTTCATCATCAGATGCTATTGCTGGTTTAGCAGCAGCTTCAGGAGGAGCTTTTGCTCAAGGAGGAGCAGGATTTGATGCTCAAATATCACCACTTTATCCAATTATTGGAACTGTAGAAACTACAAGTGTTCCTCAGGGAGATGGTTTAATGCATATTCCTGCAGGATACCGTCGTTTTGATGGTGCTACAAGAAGCCACTTTGGTGCAGATTTAGCAATGGAATATTTCTTAAATGATGATGTAACACTATGGTTAAATACTTCTTGGTTGAGTCAAACTGAATGGATTCCTGGAGAGTCTAATGACGATGGATTACCATTTTCTTCTTATTTAAATGCTCCAAAATTTAAATATAGAGCAGGTGTTCAATATGCAAAAGACAAAGTTAGAGGAGCAATTGCATTTCAACATGATGATTCTTTCAATTCTAACCAAGGATTTTTCTCTGGAGAAGTACAGGAGAAGAACTTATTCGATGTTAATATAGGATATAATGTTTCAGATAATTTAAAATTAGATTTATCTGCAACAAACGTATTAGATCAGAAATATAGAGCATTCCCAAATATGCCTGTTATAGGTCGTAGAACTGTTCTTAAGTTAACTTTTGATTATTAATATTAAAAGTTTCTAAATAAAAAAGGCGACCATTTGGTCGCCTTTTTTATTGAATTAAAGTTAGTAAATAATTAATTAACGGGATTAATTCTTTGGGAGGATTGTCATGATCAAAACCACTGCTTACAAAAGTTTCTCCATTCCAAACTATTTCTAAAGTAGCATACATTGCACCATCGTATTGATATTTATTAGAGGGTGCTTTTAAGTCGTTAATTGTTTTAAATTCAATTTTTTTAAGTAGGCTGTTTAACGAATCCTTAATCTTTTTTGTTAGGGATAATGATCCCTTTTCTTTAGTATTTTTAAAATACTTTAGGGTATTCTCTCGTATGAGAATATCGGTTGAATATCCGCGAGTAATTGCCTTGTATGTTATTTTTTGAAAGCTAGCTTTTTGTTGAATAGATGAGCATCCAACAATGAAAGTGAAACAAATAAGAAGTATTTTTTTCATAAGATTGTTTTCGTAAAGGTAAAGAAAACAACATTTTTTAACATAAAATAGTTAGAACGATTAGCTCAACATTAGTATTGCTTTTTGTAACCCATTAATAAAAACATCAATTTCTTCTTTGGTATTGTAAAATGCAAAAGATGCCCTTACAGTTCCTGGGATTTTATAAAACTCCATTATGGGTTGTGCACAGTGATGCCCAGTTCTAACAGCAATTCCTAATTTATCTAAAATAGAACCTAAGTCATATGGGTGAATACCATTAACATTAAATGAGATAACAGCTGTTTTTGTAGAGGTACCATAAATTCTAACTCCACGAATTTTTAATAATTTCTGAGTTCCATATTCGAGTAATTCTTGTTCATACTTGTTAATAGCATCAAATCCTATGGAATTCATATAATCGATAGCCACACCAAAAGCAATACCTCCACAGATGTTTGGAGTTCCTGCCTCGAATTTATGAGGAAGTCCGGCGTAGGTGCTTTTTTCAAATGAAACGGTCTCAATCATCTCGCCACCACCTTGGTATGGGGGTAATTTTTCTAACCATTCTTTTTTACCGTACAATAAGCCAATCCCTGTAGGGCCACAAATTTTGTGAGCAGAGGTTACATAGAAGTCTACGTCTAATTTTTGAAAATCAACTTTCATATGAGGTGTAGATTGAGCCCCATCAATTAAAACAGCCGCTCCAACACGATGCGCTTTTTCAATAATTTCATCAACAGGATTTATGGTGCCTAATGCATTTGAAATATGATTGCAAAATACTAGCTTAGTCTTTTCAGACAATAACTTATCATATTCAGTCATCACTAACGAACCCTCTTCATTCATAGGAATAACCCTCAATACAGCACCTGTTTTTTCACACAACATTTGCCACGGAACAATATTAGAGTGATGCTCTAAAGCAGAAACAATAACCTCATCTCCATTTTTTAGAAGATTAGAGAAGCTTGAGGCAATCATATTAATACCAAATGTAGTTCCAGAGGTAAAAAGTATTTCATAAGCATGCTTAGCGTTAAAATGCTTTTGAAGCGTTATTCTTGCTTGCTCATACAAATCTGTTGCCTCTTGGCTTAAGGTATGAACACCCCTATGGATATTTGCATTATAATTTGTATAATAATTTACAATAGCATCAATCACTACTTTTGGTGTTTGAGAAGTAGCTGCATTGTCAAAATACACTAATGGCTTTCCATTAACAGTTCTCTGTAGTATTGGAAAATCTTTACGAATTTTTTCTATTGGAAACATTCTATTAAAATTGATATGCAAAGGTAGAACATCAAAGATAAAACTTTTAATAAACCTGTTATTTTATTATTATGTTTGTGTGTATCTAAATTTTTATGAAATGAAAATAGTTAAACGAATTTCCCTATCCATTCTAGTTATACTATTACTCGCCGTAATGATAAATTACCCAAAATTGAACATCATAGCTGGTTATTCAGCTAAAAACACTGCTTCTTCAGTATTTTTAGGAAATAGAAGTTTATCATTTACGGATTCAACAGATAACAGCTTTTCACCCGTTAATTTAGCGTTTAATATTGTTAACAAAAAAATGAAGACAGCAAGCTCCTCTGTTTTTGGCTTACTTAAAAGAAAAGCGATGATTAGAAATGGATTGGGATCTGTTTTAACCTTAAACAAACAAGATGAAAAAGAAAAATATCTAACTCCAAAAAGAATAAAAACTATCAATGATTTAAAGCCCTATCCTTACGGTAATGCTCCTCCTAAAGATTCCGTTTTTAAAAGTATAGATTATCGTAAATTAAATAAAACAGTAAATTCAATCTTTGGTAAAAGAAAAACAAGGGCAGTTTTAATTCTTCATAAAGATAAAATCATTGCAGAAAAATATTCTGAGGGCTTTAACAAAGACTCCCGAATTTTGGGGTGGTCTATGACAAAAAGCATTATGAGTACTATTTTTGGAGTGTTACAATATCAAAAAAAAATTAGCGTATACGATAGAGCACCTATTACATCTTGGCAAAATGATGCGAGAAAAGAGATTACAATTCATAATTTATTACAAATGAATTCTGGTTTAGAGTGGGATGAAAATTATGATGAAATTTCAGATGTTACTAAAATGCTTTTTTTAGAACGTGATATGACTAAAAGTCAAGAAGAAAAAAAATTAGTTGGAAAACCAAATGAAACTTGGAATTATTCTTCAGGAACCTCGAATTTATTATCTGGAATTATAAGAAGTCAGTTTAAAAACCATCAAGCGTATTTAGACTTTTGGTATACAGATTTAATCGATAAAATAGGCATGGATTCTATGGTTTTAGAAAGTGATTTGGCTGGGAATTATGTTGCTTCATCATATTCATGGGCAACAACAAGAGACTGGGCTAAATTAGGATTACTATATTTACATAATGGAGTATGGGATGGTGAAGCCTTGTTTTCTAAAGACTGGGTAGATTATGTAACAACACCTACACCAACTTCAAATGGAATATATGGAGCTCAGTTTTGGCTAAACACTAAGAGGCAGTTAAAAGATGTTTCTGAAGACATGTACTTTGCAGATGGATATCAAGGACAAAGAATTTATATTTTTCCAAAAGAAGATTTAGTTATCGTTCGTTTTGGGTTATCTTGGTTTGAAGAAAATGAATTTTTGAAAGGAATTTTAGAATCGATACAATAAAAACATATTCAAATGAAAAAAACAATTATTTTTAGCTTAATACTTTGCATTACAGGGGTTGCTTTTGGACAAAAAAATGATAAAAAAATAAGGATTTTATCTGATGAAGTAGAAGAAAAAGTTATAGAATGGAGAAGACATATTCACCAAAACCCAGAATTATCAAATAGAGAATATAATACTGCTAAGTATATAGAAAGTCATCTTAGAGACCTTGGAATATCTGTTCAAACAGGTGTTGCTAAAACAGGAGTTGTTGGAATATTGAAAGGGGAAAAACCAGGAAAAGTTGTTGCACTTAGAGCTGATATAGATGCACTTCCGGTCACCGAAAGAAATGATTTACCTTTTAAATCGAATATAACATCAACATATAATGGTAAAAAAACAGGGGTCATGCACGCCTGTGGACATGATTCTCACGTAGCAATATTAATGGGTGTTGCAGAGGTCTTGTCTCAAATGAAAAATGATCTTCATGGAACAGTTAAATTTATATTTCAACCTGCTGAGGAGGGCGCGCCAAAGGGAGAAGAAGGCGGTGCAGAATTAATGGTCAAAGAAGGGGTTTTAAAAAATCCTGATGTAGATGCTATTTTTGGATTACATATTGCTGCAGGTTTAGATGCAGGAAAAATAACGTACAAATCTGGAGGAATTATGGCTGCATCTCAATCGTACCAAATAGACGTCAAGGGGAAACAAGCACATGGATCTAGACCTTGGGCAAGTGTAGATCCAATTATGGCTTCTACTCAAATAATTAATGGCCTACAAACAATCATAAGTAGAGAATCTGAGTTAACAAAAGAAGGTGCTGTTATAACTGTTGGAATGATTAATGCAGGAATAAGAAGTAATATTATCCCAGAAAAAGCAACAATAGTTGGAACGATTAGAACCTTAGACTATGGAATGCAAGATTTTATTAATAAAAGAATGAAAGAAATGGTTCCAGACATTGCTAAAGCATTTAGGGCTGAAGCAAGTATAGAGATTGAAAAAGGATATCCGATAACATTTAATCATATAGAATTAACGAATCAGATGCTACCAACACTTCAAAGGATCGCGTCAAAAGAAAATGTAATTGAAACGGATGCCATCACAGGAGCTGAAGACTTTTCTTTTTTTCAGCAGAAAGTGCCGGGGTTATATTTTTTTCTAGGAGGTAAAGCACTAGACGTAAAACCAGAGGATGCTGCAGGACACCATACACCAGACTTTCTTTTAGATGAAAGCGGTTTTGTATTGGGTGTTAAAACATTGTCAGCTTTGGCATTAGATTATTTAGACAAATAAAAAAACAGGCCTTATGGCCTGTTTTCTTTAAATATTAAAACCAATATTAACGTTTAGCTTATTGGCAATTAATTTTGTTATTCTATCCTTAACTTCAGGAATTTTAACGCTTTCAAGAACGGTATTCGCAAAAGCATACATTAATAATGCTCTTGCTTCTTTTATTCCAATTCCACGTTGTTGCATATAAAATAAGGCTTCCTCATCTAATTGACCAATAGTACATCCATGAGAACATTTTACATCATCTGCAAAAATTTCTAGTTGAGGTTTGGCGTTAATTGTAGATTTATCACTTACCAAAATATTATTGTTTTTTTGGTATGCATTTGTTTTTTGAGCTTCTTTTTCAACTATAACTTTTCCATTAAAAACCCCTGTGGAGCGCTCGTCAAAAATACCTTTATAGTCTTGATGGCTTTCACAGTTGGGCTCTATATGATGAACAAGAGTGTGGTGGTCTACATGTTGTTTTCCTTCAATAATGGTAATTCCTTTTAAGATAGAATCGATATGTTCGCCCTTTTGATAAAAATTTAAATTGTTTCTTGTTATATTTCCCCCAAAAGAAAAAGTATGAACAGAAACAACACTTTCTGATTGTTGCTCTATAAAGGTATTGTCTACTAAGGAAGCTGATATATGATCATTTTGAATTTTGTAAAAATCTACAGTCGAATGTCTATCAGCATAAATTTCGGTAACTACATTTGTAAATACAGCATTATTTGTTAAGCTTTGATGACGTTCAATAATTTGTACATGAGCATTTTGTTCAACCACAATTAAGTTTCTTGGCTGTAACATTGTTGCAGCTTCTGTACCTGTTGTGAAATTGATAATTTGTATAGGCTTTTCAACTTCAGTATTTTTTGGAATATGTATGTAGGCCCCTTCTTTAGAAAAGGCTGTATTCAATGAAGTCAAATTATCTTGTTTTGCAACCTTATTAAAGTAATTTTCAATTACAGGCTTATATTTAGCCTTGGTTAAGGCAGAAGACATTAAGCAAACATCTATACTGTCATGAGTTGTTTCAGATAGAAAAGAACTGTATTTACCATCGATAAAGATTATTTTATAGGTATCTATATCATGAATAAAATATTGTTTTACATCTGCAAGATTAATAGACTTTTCCTTGTCTGGGAAAATACTGTAATCTTCTTTTAATATTGTATTTAAAGAAGTGTATTTCCAGGCTTCTTGTTTTTTTGAAGGAAACCCAAGTTTTTCAAATTTTTGAAAGGCGTCTGTTCTAATCTCATGAATATCAGAATTGATGTTTACGCCATCTTCAAAAGCGACATAAGAGGAGACTATTTTTTCTTTTAAATCCATACTACTGGTTTATGATATCATTTCTTCCTTAATCCAGTCATAACCCTTAGCTTCTAATTCTAGAGCTAATGAGGCGTCTCCTGTTTTAACTATTTTACCATCGTGAAGCACGTGAACAAAATCGGGAACAATGTAGTCTAACAGTCTTTGATAGTGAGTTATTACTATAATAGCATTGTTTTTAGACTTTAATTTATTAACGCCATTGGCAACAATTCGCAAAGCATCTATATCTAGGCCAGAGTCTGTTTCATCTAAAATTGCTAATTTAGGTTCTAACATAGCCATTTGAAAAATTTCATTACGCTTTTTTTCACCACCTGAAAACCCTTCATTTAAAGAACGTGATAAGAATTTACGATCAATTTCTAAAAGTTCGGATTTTTCACGAATCATTTTTAGCATATTTTTCGCAGGCATTTCTTCTAAACCTTTTGCTTTTCTATTTTCATTGATGGCTGTCTTAATAAAATTAGTTACAGAAACACCAGGAATTTCTACTGGATATTGAAAAGATAAAAACACACCGATATGAGCTCTTTCTTCAGGGGCTAAATCACTAATATCTTCTCCGTCTAATTCAATAATTCCTTGATCAACGTCATAATCTTCTTTACCCGCAATGATATTTGCTAGCGTACTTTTACCAGCTCCGTTAGGCCCCATAATTGCATGAACCTCCCCAGAATTTACCTCTAAATTCAATCCTTTTAGAATTGATTTATTGTCTACGCTTGCTTTTAAATTTTCTATTTTTAACATGTTATCTATACTATTTGCTTGAGGTGTTAACCACAAGTATTATTTTTTATTTATCCAACAGAACCTTCTAGGCTAATTTCTAATAATTTTTGAGCTTCAACAGCAAACTCCATTGGGAGCTTGTTAAGCACTTCTTTACTAAACCCATTTACAATTAAAGCAATTGCTTTTTCAGTATCAATTCCTCTTTGATTACAATAAAATAATTGTTCTTCACCGATTTTACTTGTAGTAGCTTCGTGTTCTACTTGTGCAGTTTTATTTTTTACTTCAATGTAAGGGAAAGTATGTGCACCACATTTATTTCCCATCAATAAACTATCACATTGTGAGAAGTTTCTTGCGTTTTCAGCTCTTGAATTTATTTGAACTAAACCACGATAGCTATTTTGAGATTTACCAGCAGATATTCCTTTAGAGATTATAGTTGATTTTGTGTTTTTCCCTAAATGAATCATTTTAGTACCTGTATCTGCTTGTTGAAAATTATTTGTAACAGCAATAGAGTAGAATTCTCCAACAGAGTTATTCCCCTTCAAAATACAGCTTGGATATTTCCAAGTAACCGCAGAACCTGTTTCTACTTGAGTCCAAGATATTTTTGCGTTAGTTTCACACAAACCTCTTTTGGTTACGAAATTATAAACGCCACCTTTTCCTTCATTATTCCCTGGATACCAGTTTTGAACAGTAGAGTATTTAATCTCGGCATCATCTAAGGCAATTAGTTCAACAACTGCTGCATGTAATTGATTTTCATCTCTGCTTGGTGCTGTACACCCTTCTAAATAGCTGACAAAACTCCCTTTATCCGCAACAACAAGTGTTCTCTCAAATTGTCCGGTTCCACCTTCATTAATCCTAAAATAGGTGGATAATTCCATAGGGCAACGAACCCCTTTTGGAATATAACAGAAAGAGCCATCTGAAAAGACAGCAGAGTTTAAAGCGGCATAAAAATTATCTGATGTTGGGACAACAGTTCCAAGATATTTTTTCACTAATTCGGGATGCTCTTGTATTGCTTCGGAAATAGGCATGAATATAATTCCTTTTTCTCCAAGTGTTTTTTTAAATGTTGTAGCAACAGAAACAGAATCTACAACAATATCTACAGCAACGTTTGCTAATCTTTTCTGTTCTTCTAAAGAAATACCTAATTTTTCAAAAGTAGCAAGCAGGTCTGGATCAACTTCGTCAATACTATTTAATTTAGGTTTTTGTTTTGGTGCTGAAAAATAAGCAATTTCTTGAAATTCAGGCTTTTTGTAATTGACATTAGCCCATTCAGGTTCTTCCATTTTAGACCAAACCCTAAATGCTTCTAATCGCCAATCAGTCATCCATTTTGGTTCATTTTTCTTTTTTGAAATTGCACGAACCACGTCTTCATTTAATCCTTTTGCAAAGGTCTCACTTTCTATATCTGTATAAAAACCATATTCGTATTCTTTGGTTTTTAGTTCTTCTCTTAAATCGTCTTCTGTGTATTTACTCATTTTAATTATGAATTATAATGAAAAACTTTCTCCGCAACCACAAGTTCTGTTGGCATTAGGGTTGTTAAAGACAAACCCTTTTCCGTTTAATCCCCCCGAAAACTCTAAAGTTGTTCCTACCAAATACAAGAAACTTTTTTTGTCAACAATAATTTTAACCTCATTATCTTCAAAAACTTTATCATTTTCTTGCTGCTTATTGTCAAAGTTTAAATCATAAGATAGGCCTGAGCAGCCTCCACTTTTTACCCCAACTCTGACATAGTCTTTTTTAGCGTTAAAGCCGTCATCTGTCATTAGTTGAATCACTTTATCTCTGGCAGTGTCTGAAACTTTTATCATAACTTTAAATAGATTAACTCTAAATTGTGCCTGCAAAGATACGACATAAGTCTAAAAAGACCATTGTTGCCTAGATTATATTGATTTATACAAAAATCAATTAATTTTATCAATCACGAAAATTAGGATTGTTAATAAATTCAAAATCTGTTAATGTGAGTAAAAATGCTTTTAAAGATGTTTTTTCTTGATTTGAGAGTTGAACCCCTCCTTGATCTACTTTCTTCATTAAAGGGTCAACAGTAGAAGAGGGTTGAAGTCCCTCACTGTAGTGGTCTATTACTTCTTCTAAGGTTGTAAAACGACCATCATGCATGTAAGGAGCGGTAAAAATAAGATTTCTTAGTGTGGGGGATCTAAATTTACCATAATCATTAGGGTCTCCAGTAATAGCACCTAAGCCTAAATCACTAAAATTGGTATCTAAACCATTATTATGGAACATATTGTCTGTCCACAAAGGGTTATTGTCACTTCCGTGGCAATGAAAACAGTCACCCTTTTCTTCATCCATAAAAATAGTAAAGCCATTTAGCTCTTCTAAACTTAGCGTAGCATTTCCAAGAAGGTATTGATCAAATTTTGAATTTCCTGAGATTAAAATTCTTTCAAATTGAGCTATCGCTTTTGCAACCAGGGATGAATCTATTGATGAAGTGCCAAAAGCTTTTGAAAATAGGATGGGATATTCTGGGTCTTGTTCAAGTTTTGCGACAACAGTTTCCCAATCACTATGCATTTCAATGGGGTTTACTATTGGTTCTAAAGCTTGTCTTTCTAGCCCAAGCTCTTTTCCATCCCAGGCAAATTTATCATCAAAATTCCAAGCTAAATTGAGAAGAGGCATTGAGTTGCGAACACCAAATACACCATCTATTCCATCACTAAAACGGGTGTCGTCTGTAAATGAATTTTCTGGCTTATGGCAACTTGCACAGGATTGTGAATTGTTTCCAGAAAGTTTTTTGTCGAAAAATAATTTTTTTCCAAGAGCAACACCCTCTTCAGTCAGAGGATTATTGTTTGGAATTAATGGGGCTATTAATTTTTGTTGAAAAATTTCTGGAATTTCAAGTGAAAAAGGAACTGGCGTATATTCTTCTTCTAAATCTATGTCTTGATTTGAACAAGACATAACAATCAAGATTAAAAAAGATAAAAGAAGATACTTTATATTCATTTTATTGAGTAATGGAGACTAAATCAAAGGCAGAGGAACCGTTTTGATTCATCAAAAGCTGAACTTCATAATTTCCCATTAAATTTATATTATATTCATTTAAATCCCAAGTATTTGGATTTTTAAACCATTCTGAAACATCCATTTGAATATTAATAATTGTATTGCTACCTATAGTTGTAGGTCCCATATTGAGAGTAAATGATGTGTCTATAGGATCATTAACATTTGAAGGATCTATTGCGCTAATGACATGATACAAAAAAGGTGCTTCATCTGAAGCAGAGTTTATAAATTTACCATCAAATTGCATGAAATGATAGCCACCTCCTAGTGGTTCAGGAACATTAAAACTCGCTGTGTTTAAATCCTGGTAAGCTCCATCTGAATTGTCCTCTTGTTTAAAACCAAATCTAAAAGTAATGGAATTATAATCTCCAGGTAAAACACCTTCAGAAGTTCTAAAAGACAGGCTCTCGTTATTTTCAAGGTCTACTAAATTATAATCATCAAGAATAGTAATTTCTCCACTTTCGTGAGTTAATGAGACTTCAGATATTAGATATCTTAGCCTTTCTATACTGAGAATTTGGTCATTTTCATTAGTGAATTTTAACTGATTAAAGTCAGTATTTGTAATTTCTGTTCCATTCCAAGAATGACTAAAGTTAAGAGTAATGGCAACCGGATTTAGCCTAATATCCCTGTCTTCACTGCAATTACTCAACATAAAAGAGAGGCAAATAATTACAAATATTTTCTTCATGATTTTAATTTATTTTAATGATTAAAAGGTCTGTAAACCCTTTATTAACTAGAATATCACCGTCAAAACTACTTGTTTCACCCACTGCAATAATTGTTCCATTTGTTAACTGAACGGCATCGTAGGCAAAATCGATTTCTGTACCTCCAACGGTTTTCTCCCAAAGGAGTTCTCCAGCATTGCTTATTTTGATAATCCATGCATCATTTTGCCCTTTATTTTCATTTACATTTCCATCAGAACTTCTTGAGCTTCCCGCAATTATAAAACCATTATCAAAAGTTGAGTTTATAGACCTTGCAACATCAAAATTAGATCCTCCTAAAGATTTTTCCCATAAAACATCTCCATTTTCAGTAATTTTTAAAATCCATAGGTCTGCTGCTCCATTATTTACAGATACGTCTTGTTCTTCACTTCTAGTATCTCCAACAATAATATGATTTCCATTCTCAGAAGAAACTACATCTCTTGCCTCATCGATCTCTGAACCCCCATATGATTTTTCCCATATAATATTTCCACTAGAATTAGATTTTACTACCCAAAAATCATAGGTTCCTTTGTTGTTTGAAATATCAACATCGTTGCTGTCAGATCCTCCTACAGTTATTAAATTATTGTTTGTATCCTCAAGAATTCCAGTAGGTGCATCAGTAAAAGATCCTCCATAAAAACGAGACCATACAAGATCTCCTGTAGAATTAATTTTAATTGACCAATAATCACCTCCTGCATGCATTGTTGAGTATCTTCCGAAATTTCCATCGCCTCCTGAAGCTGAAACATCTAAAACTCCAGAAAGTATAAAATGATTATCTGATGTTTCAAGTATTGAAACGCCCTCGTCTATTCCTGCATACCCAAAAGATTTTTCCCAATGTATTGCTCCTGAAGCATCAATTTTAACAACCCAGAAATCTCTATTACCATTATTTACTGAAACATCCCCATCTGAACTGTCTGAATATCCTATTAATGCATATCCCCCATCTGAGGTTTGAATTAGATGACTTCCTCTGTCATCTCCAGATCCTCCATATGTTTTATTCCACTCTAATTGTGCCTCTGAATTAAATTTGAGAACCCAAAAATCATAATTTTCACTATCCTTTCCGGAAACGTCTCCATCCGTACTTTGGGTAAAGCCTAGAACAGCAAAACCGCCATCTGAAGTTGCTATTACAGATTTTGCAACATCATTTTTTGATCCCCCATAAGTATCGGATAGTTCTAAAGTACCTTTAGAAACTGGAATAATTGAATTAATATCATTGTCTGGACTTGAACAACTTAAACCTGTTAGAATAGTAAAAAAAAGCAGGAGTTTTTTCATTGGATTAATTACTTTTTCTAACAATATAAAACCCAGTATTAATATCACTTATGATAATATTTCCACTAGAGAAATATGGATATACATTCCACACCCCATTAAAAGAAGCATTGTCATTTGATGGGTAGGTGTCAAAAAATCCAGTTTCTATCATGGTTTCGTTGCTAATATTGCTAACATCTACTATTCGAATTCCAGCAGAATAATTAGCAAGGTAATAATCAGTTCCTTTAACATATCCATTGTGATCTATAGCTGTTGTAGGGCCAAAATAATTCATATGAATAGAAGGAGCGTCTAAATCGGTAAAATCAAAAACAATGTTTTTTGTATTTCCTCCAAAGTTTCGC
>Ga0233394_1000197_pt1 | contig 20807 bp, 22 predicted proteins | sample 24DmetaG_FD_190481 | JGI IMG/M metagenome (GOLD analysis project Ga0233394, IMG submission 190481) | Seawater microbial communities from Monterey Bay, California, United States - 24D | ecosystem: Environmental > Aquatic > Marine > Coastal | place: USA: California | collected 2016-11-02 | reverse complement strand
ACCGGCTGCTGAGTTTCGAGGGTAGCTGGGCGCGCGTGGACGACATTGCCCGAGACAAGTTCGGTGTTGCTCTGGACGACCCTCGGCGACTGGCTGCGGCTCTTGAAGAAGCGCTGTATCGGGTGGCTGAGCGGGGTCATACCTGCGCCACACTGAATGACCTTCAGGACACAGTCGGCAGGCTGGTCAAGCCATATTCTGCTCCAACAGCGGCACTGGCCAAGGCTCTGCTCCAGGGCAAGTCAACAGGCCAGTTCATAAGCCGCGAGGCGGCCAATGGCGAGCTAATGCTGCATGCCCCCGGCACCTACATCATGGAGCGGCAGTGCGCCGAGTTCATCTTGGCGCTGCTACGCAATCCGGAAGCCCAGCAGCAACTGTTCCCGACTGATATCGATGCCCTGATCGAAGGTTTCGAGCACGAGGAGCGTCTGCACTCGGGCATCCCCGAGTTCGCACTGAACGACGCGCAGCGCCAGGCGGTGAAGGCCTCGTTCGAGAACCGCTTCAGCATCATCACCGGAGGTGCCGGTGTCGGTAAAACCACGGTACTGAAGGCTCTGTACCGGGCGCTCGACACACTGGGTCGCCCCCGCTTCCAGATGGCGCTGTCGGGCCGCGCTACAGCCCGCATGATCGAAGCTACGCAGCAGCCGGCCACGACCATCGCCGGCTTCCTGCGCAACGTCAGCGCCGAAGAAATGGGGCCTGCGCCGGTCATCGTCATCGACGAGGCCTCTATGCTCGACCTGGTGACCTTTCACCGCCTGGTCTGCAAGCTTCCATCTGACACGCACCTGATCCTGGTCGGCGACCCGTACCAGCTCCCCCCGATTGGTGCGGGTCTGGTCCTGCATGTGCTGTGCGATCTGCCGGGCATGCCATCCACGCAGCTCACCGAGGTCAAGCGCCAATCCAAGGAGTCGGCCATTCCTGCGACTTCCCTGGCGATCCGCGAGGGGCAATGGCCGGCATTCGCCACGGATGCCAGAGGTGAGGTCGTGTTCCTGCCGTGTGCTGACGAGCAGATCATCCCGACCGTGCTCAGGCTGTACGAACTGGACCGGGACAACACGCAGATTCTCGGCGCCACCCGCTCCTGCCACTTTGCCGGTGTAGAAACCCTAAACCGTGTCTGCCATGACCGCTATGCGAGTACGGGCAGGCCATTGATGGCTATGAACGAAGAAACCGGCGAAGTCGAAGCAACGGGCTTCTGCGAGGGAGACCTCTTGCTCTACACCGCCAATGATTGGCAGAGGAACCTGCAAAACGGCTGTCTGGGCAGGTTGCAGGAAGTGTTCGACGAGCCGATCAAAATCAATATCGGCAGCGACGAACGACCGGAAATTCGCACCGCGCTGGGCCGCGCAGTCTACGAAGGCGTTGACCATTTCATCCTCGAAGGCGACGTGGATGTAATGCAGCATGCCTACGCCATCACCGTCCACAAGAGCCAGGGCAGCCAGTTCCGCCGAGTGATCGTGCCGGTGCGCAAATCGTGGCTGCTGGACAGAACCTTCATCTACACCGCCGTCACCAGGGCACATGTGCAAGTCATCCTGGTAGGCAATGAGGATGCGGCCAGGGAGGCCGTTGCCCGTCCGCCAAAAGCATTCGGCCGCCAGGTGGGGCTGAGCGAGATGCTGAGGGTCTGAACAACCCCCAGTGGCTTGCATGCATAGGAGCCCAGCACATAGGGCTCTTCCGGAGCGTCTCCAGCGGGGTAAACTCACTCTTTTGCCCCACCAAGGACATGCCCCCGTGAACACGGAAAATCACTCCCAGACCGCCGCCTTCCTCTGGTCCATCGCCGACCTGCTGCGAGGTGACTTCAAGCAATCTCAGTACGGCCGCATCATCCTGCCGTTCACCCTGCTGCGGCGTATGGAGTGTGTGCTGGAGCCGACCAAGGAAGCGGTGATCCGTGAGTCCTATGCGCAGGAAGGCCGGCCTGACCTAGTGCGTGAGCGTCTGTTGCTGCGCGCGGCCGGGCAGCAGTTCTTCAATGCTTCCAAGTTGACCCTCGGCACGCTGTCCGACACCCAGACCGCCGCTGATCTGATGAGCTATGTGCAGTCCTTCAGCAAGGACGCCCGCGAGATCTTCGAGCACTTCCACTTTGAAGACTTCGTGCAGCAGCTCTCCGCCGCCAACCTGCTGTATCAGGTGGTGCAGCGCTTTGCCGCCACCGACCTGAGCCCCGAGCGCATCAGCAACTTCGGCATGGGCATCATCTTCGAAGAGCTGATCCGCAAGTTCGCGGAAAGCTCCAACGAAACCGCCGGGGAGCACTTCACCCCGCGCGATATCGTGCACCTGACCACCTCGCTGGTGATCACCGGGCAGGACGACAAGCTCAAGCCCAACAGCATCGTCACCATCTACGACCCGACTGCCGGCACCGGCGGTTTCCTCTCCGAGGGTGACGAGTACATCCAGTCCATCAGCCAGCAAGTCACCGTGTCGCTGCACGGCCAGGAGCTCAACCCCGAGTCCTACGCCATCTGCAAGGCGGATATGCTGATCAAGGGGCAGAAGGTCGAGAACATCAAGCTGGGCAACACGCTGTCCGATGACCAACTCACCGGCGCAGAACACCACTTCGACTTTATGCTCAGCAACCCGCCGTTTGGTGTGGAATGGAAGAAGGTGCAGAAGCAGATCACCGACGAGCACAGCGAAAAGGGCTTTAACGGCCGCTTCGGCCCCGGCCTGCCGCGTGTGTCCGATGGCTCGCTGCTGTTCCTCCTGCACCTGGTCAGCAAGATGCGTGACCCGCGTGAAGGTGGCTCGCGTATCGGCATCATCCTCAACGGCTCGCCGCTGTTTACCGGCGGCGCCGGTTCGGGCGAGTCGGAGATTCGCCGCTACCTGCTGCAGAACGATCTGGTCGAAGCCATCATCGCCCTGCCCACCGATATGTTCTACAACACCGGCATCGCCACCTATGTGTGGGTGCTGAGCAACCACAAGGCCGCCGTGCGCCAGGGTAAGGTGCAGTTGATCGACGGCAGCCAGCACTTTGCCAAGATGCGCAAGTCGCTGGGCAGCAAGCGCCAATACCTCACCGAGGAGCAGATCGACGAGCTGGTGCGCCTGTATGGCCGTTTCGAGGAAACCGCGCAGAGCAAGATCTTCCCCGTCGAAGCCTTCGGCTACCGCCGCATCACCGTCGAGCGCCCGCTGCGCCTGAACTTCCAGGTAAGCAGCCAGCGCATCGACAAGGTGCTGGAAGAAAAAGCCATTGAGAAGCTGGAAGCGCCGGCCCGCCAGCGCCTGATCGAAGCCCTGCAGGCCATGGATTCCAGCGTGCTGCACCGCAACCGCGAGCAGTTCAGCAAGCTGCTGAAAAAGACGCTCAACGCCCACGATGTATCGCCCAGCACGCAGGAGCTGAAGGCCATCCTCAGCGGCTTAAGCGAGCGCGACCCGGAAGCGGATATATGCCTGGTCAAAGGCCAGCCGGAAGCCGATGCCGGCCTTCGCGACAACGAGAACGTGCCGCTGGGCGAGTCGGTGTACGACTACTTCGAGCGCGAAGTGAAGGCGATTACCTGGAAGCCAGGGATCGCAGCTCTCGCCTCTTGGGGCATCTGCGCGCCATCGAAAAGACCCTCAAAACGCTCGCTGCACCACGATGAGCAGCTCGCTACGGAGCTGGCAGAACAGCTGCATCACTCGGGCGTTGGAGCACTTTACCGTCACGCCGCACTTCTTCTGCCAGGCAACGCCGGGAGCCGGAAAGACGCGCATGGCTGCTGAACTGGCCAGCCGACTGCTTGAGCAGGACAGAATCGATTTGGTGCTGTGCTTTGCGCCGTCCTGCCAGGTCGTGGAGGGTTTTCGTTCGACCTTTGCGGAAGTGTTAGGCAGGCGTCTTGATGGCCAGATAGGTGCCGTGGGGGCGGCCTACACCTATCAGGCTATGGAATACCGTGATGAGGGATTCTGGCAGCTGCTTGATGACTACCGGGTGTTCGTGGTCTTCGATGAGATCCACCATTGCGCCGGCCACGATCCGCTGCTCAGCAATGCCTGGGGGCAGCAGATACTGCATCGGATACAGGATCGGGCTGCCTTCACGTTGGCCCTGTCTGGCACGCCCTGGCGTTCGGACGATAAGGCCATCGCATTGGCTCGTTACTCTTCGCCCGAGGGGCATTTGATCTGTGATTACCGTTATGGCTTGAAAGATGCCATTGCCGACGACGTGTGCCGATCACCTCGCATTGTGTTGCTCGACAATCAGAAGGTGAAACTTACGGAAGAGCTTGGCGCGAATAGCTCCGTGAGGCTGTTTCCCAGCATCGCCAAGCTTTTAGGGGAGTCACCTGTCACCTATGAGGAACTTCTGCGTCATGACGAGGTGATCAATCCAATCCTCGATCTTGGCTGCAGCAAGCTGAACGAGCTACGCCAGATCAAACCTGATGCCGCTGGTTTGGTGGTGGCCACAGACATCGAACACGCCCAGCAAGTTGCACTGGCTCTAGAAGCAATGGGTGAAGAATGCCGCATCGTGACTAACAAAACCCAAGATGCGCAGCAGGTGATCAATGCATTCCGGAGCAGCGCCTGCCGCTGGATTGTGGCCGTCGGAATGATCAGCGAAGGCACCGATATTCCGCGCCTACAAGTGTGCTGCTACCTCAGCCGTATCCGCACCGAACTGCATTACCGGCAAGTGCTGGGGCGAGTGCTGCGGCGCACAGGTGAGTCCGACGACCAGGCATGGCTATTCATGTTGGCGGAGCCAACGCTTCAGGGCTTTGCGGAGCGAATTGCGGATGACTTACCGGATGATCTGGCTGTTTTGAGCGATGCTCATATGCCAAGTTTAACCCCAGGCTCCCGGCCAGACCTGGTGGGGACTTTGGGGCATGCCGAAGGCATCGGTGATGTAGGGTTTGGTGGTGCAGAGCCTAATGTTGGGTCGCAGGCTACGAATATTATTTCGCTGGGTGGCTTTGCAATTGAGCCCGCTTACCAGGTCAGCTTTTCTCAGCATTATCGGCAGCAGCTACTGGCTTGTTTTTGATGCTCAGCCATTCGAGGCTGATCCAATGATGTTGGTGTTCATGAATCCATAACCGGCCGGCGTCGTGTGGAACGTAATCGTGAGGTGTGCATGGAGATTAAGTCGAAGGCATTGGTCGATGTCGTTGAGGATGTGATCTGCGACGTGTGCCGTTCTGGCACACGTATTCCCGGCTATGGCCTCCAACACGGCAAGCTTGAAGCCCATTGGGGATATGGCTCGCAGCATGACGGCGAGCACTACCAGGTGCATCTCTGCGAGCCCTGCTTTTTCAGGGTGCTGAGTGGGTTGCGTCGGGAGCGCATGGTCAATGGTATGTTCGATGATGATCAGCCATTTTCCTCAGAGGATTTTGGCTTGGTCAGCAAGGGTAATTACTGGGAAAAGAGCTGATGTCTGAATCAGGGGTTGCTGAGCGCCTTGAGCAGGTCGAAGCGCTTGCTATTGAGGTATTCGGAAGCCGTGCTACCGCTTTGGCATGGCTAGCATCCCCTAACTTTGCCCTGGATGGGAGGACACCCCATTCTTTATGCACCACCATTCTTGGCGCGCTCCAAGTGCGCCGGTTGTTGCGCAGCATCGAATACGGCGGGGTTTTATAAGTTGAGAAGGCTGAGAGGTTCGACCAGGCGCCTGCTGGCCCCAATCAGCTTGGGTGTAGATCAGTATTTGGAGGACTTGGCATGACCATGCCACATGAGCGCACCAGGGCTGTAATCAATACCGGAGCTTTTTTGATCGAATTGTCTCGTAATGCTGAATTGCCGGAGGATGTCAGAACCAGTGCAAAGCACCTGTTGCGCCACTACCCGAGCGCTGGTGAAGTTCTTCTGGCCGGGAAAGGCGAAGAGTTCCTAGCAAGCACTACATGCTGGTCGAATGTGTTCAGCTCCAGCGTCGAGTGATTTTTTCCGAGTTCCGCCGGCCATTGCTGTGCGTAAAGAGCAGGTCATCCCTACCAGGTGAATTCCCCAAGTCTGCAAGGCTTCACATCGGGCAGTTGAGTGGAGAACTAAATTGGCGTTTTATTCGAAATAAAATAGGAAAAATATTCCCTTGTGATTGGTGCATGAATAGCCTGTAAGCACAGCGTAGCAAGGGCTTGGCAGCCCTGATAAATCTGAAAATAAATCAGAAAATTGAAAGGCATGAACGATCAGCTCATCAGAGGCATCCATTGGCTTGAGCCTATTGTTCCCGCCCATCCCGGGTACCCGGTTGATGTGTTGGAGCTGGCTGACTCACTGCCTTTTCTGGCTGGACAGCTTGCAGGCTCAGTAGCGCCCGAGACTGCCAAGCGTCTGGGCAAGCTGATGCGTCTGACCAACAGCTACTACAGCAATCTGATTGAAGGCCAATATATCGAGCCTGCAGAGCTGTCTCAGCGGATCAAGCGTAGGGAGGCCAAAGAGCTGGGCTTTCTGGCGATGACGCATATCCAGGCACAGGAAGCCTTTGAACGAGTGCTTGATCGTCGCAGCAGTGAAATCAAGTGGAGCGATATGTTCGGAGTGAATCTCCTGAAGTCGTTCCATCGCAGGTTACTTGAGGGTGCGAAGGACGCTGACCTCAGAGTGAATGAGGGCCGTTTGATGACACCCGGCCGACTCCGTGATGAGTCGCAAGAGGATGTGGTTGTTGGTGGGCACTACGCACCAGCTTGGGAGTCTGTGACGCCGATGCTGAACCGACTGCAGCAGGTTTACGGCAGTGCAAATGACCCGCGCTCCCAGTTGCTGGCGTGCATGGCTTATCACCATCGGCTGGCGTTCGTGCACCCATTCGAGGACGGTAATGGTCGTATTGTCCGGATGGCAACGCACCTGCAACTGACGAGAATCGGGTTGGGCTCATCTCTGTGGTCCATCTCACGGGGCCTGGCCCGTAAGCAGGACGAGTATTACGCGCGCCTCAGTGCAGCTGATCAGGGCCGCCGGGGCGACTTTGATGGGCGTGGGCAGCTGACCCAAGCCGGGTTGGTTGAGTTTGTACGCTTCATGCTTTCGGTATGTAAGGACCAGATGCAGTACACGCGTGAGGCTATGGCAATGCCAGTCCTGCGCGAACGGCTGGCACGAATTATCCAATTCGAACCTCGCTTCATCCATGCAGGCATCAAGCCTGAGGGGGCACGTGCGCTATGCCTGCTGATTATTCAGGGTGAGGTATCGCGCGCCGACTTCAAGGCGTACTTCAACCTGCACGATAAGACGGCGGCCAATCAACTCAGGGAACTGCTACTGCTTGGGGTGGTAGAAGCACCGTCACCCAAATCTCGCGACCTTTATCCTGGCTTCCCAGTCTGGTTCGCTCAACTGCTCTTCCCGGATTTACACAGGCGATTCCAGTAGCAGTTATAGGCGGCTACCGGCCAGAAGCGGACATTCACAGTGACTGAGGAATGAGGGGCGGGTCACTTTTGCTCGGATAACCTAACGTTGGAATTCAGCGGCTGCCGTAGGCAGTCCGCTGGAATGACTTGTTAGGCAACAACTCCACTGCCTATGGGTTTATAGCGGATTTACTTAGGTTGGTACTCCAATGATGAATGGTGAAGGTTAATGCGCAAATTTCCCGCATCGTCTTTAACGTAACCCCACGTTTTGTCAACGGTAGTCACTTTCCCATTTTTATCTGTGAAGTGAACTTTCCCCATAGTAATTGCGCTATTGCCATCAAGAAAAATAGCAGAAGTGACAGGCTCACATTTTTTCCAGCCTTTTAGAGCAAAACCTGTGTCGGCAGGGAAGGATGGGTCACCGCCAACGAAATAAGATAGCGCACCGGCACGTGTGGGGCGAAATGTTTGAGGGTTCACCGTGAGCGTAGGCTTAAAGAGTACTGCGCCCATTTGGTAGGCGTAAGCGGAATCTATGACTTTCTCGGCCAATGCTCTCGCTGCTACTTTTCCATCCTTTTCGTATGCGGCGTTGATATCAAGAAGAGCAGCACACCATGCTTGCTGAGCTGTTAATGCTTCCTTCTCTGTTACTGCCTGATTTACAACGATGGGCTCGTTTGCGTTCGCAATATTTGAGGTAAGTGCGACTAATGCTGTTAATGCTACAAGTTTGACTTTCATAGTTGGGAGACCTCTGGGTTGAAAGAATTGGATTGTTGCGTGTTTGACTGTGCCTAACGCCGCAATCACCCGCTTGTCGGGTGCATTGCTTTGTTATGCGCTTTCTCTGCAAGTGCGTTGATCGCACATTCATCTAACCGGGCACGCCGTACCTCTTCGAATATCCGAGCGCCCGAGCGCTCGTAGAAGCTCCTTCCTCGATCATTGTCGGTAGCCACGATCCAGTCAATACGCCCGCAGCCAGTATTCTGAGCGAGGATACACAGCTCTGAGAGTAGAGCTTCGCCCACACCGCTTCCCCGGAACTGCGGATAGACAAACAGATCGTCTAGCCAGATGCCAGGCTTGGCAATGAACGTGCAATAGATACTGTAGTACGTCGCGATACCCACGGCCTCGCCTGACTTCATGGCCAAGAGCGCAAACGCCTTGGGTTGTTCGGAGAAGAAAGCTTCCTCAATGTCAGCTTCCGTAGATTGAAGCGAATTCAAACACCCATCGAATTCCGCTTTTCCTCGAACAAGGTCGAGTATCGCAGGAACGTCCGCTTTTTCTGCCTTCCTGATTTCAATAATAAGAGTACCCTCTCTATGGATGCGCATAACGCCGCCAACACGCGCAGCTTTGTAGTGAAGGCGAAGCCGCAACCGAAATGGTGTCGCTATGCTTGGATTGGTTAGTGGCAGACGCCCGTGACGTTGGCTCTTGCCCAAAGCAGGCTCCCATGAAGCGTTGGCCGCCTACATTCTCTGCGGAGTGGTTGCCTCTCTAGTTCAGGCAACCAGCAGGTGACGTCTAACCGCGTGCTGTGCATCAGTCTTTCATATTCTTCCACGCGAATACCGAGGCCAAAATAATGATACCGATGGCAGCACCCAAGTATAACGTAGCGATCGTAGCGCCAATCTCTACCGCCTGCTCAAGGAACAGAACCACCAGTATCACAACAGCCACTTGGCTTACTGTTATCTTCAAATCATGGAAGCTCTTAATGTCCAGAGGGTTTTGGGATTCTCTGTCATCATCAGACACCGGACGGATGAACAGACGATACAGGTTAACCGCCATGATCTGAAAAGTAATAGCGATCAGCAGGAGATCCAACAGCTTCAGGAGGCGAACCGCGAGGCTCTTGCCGTTGTCAGCAGAGACAGGTATATCACGTACTACATCCAGTGCGGTATTCCAGATTATGTTAACCGAGGCACCATACAAGAGCAAAGATGACACCGCACAGATAACGACTGCCACCCACACCATAAACCGACTACTTCTGAAAACTCTCTCGATCATAATTTCTCCGGGCCGCGTCACAACGTCAGTTACAGACTCACAATTTTCTCTTAGTCGGTTTCACCGGACCATCTACTATCTCGTTAATCAACCTCTAGATTGTGCTTTCTACGGCGTTAGCCGAACACTGGAGCTGTCGGATTACTGCTGGATTACTTCAAACGTTCGTGACCCTGACATGACCTGGAGAAAAGCCACTAACGTTTGGTTAAGGGGCGGGCTTTAGCCCGTCCCGGCGAGCACAGCGAGCGATTTGAACCAATTGTTAGAAATTTTTCACAAGTCGGATATCTATTTCGCGTTCGACGTACTCCCACTCCTTTGATGAACGTAACTGTGCCAATAGTTTGTTAAATAAGGCAGTATGCTCCGGGGCGAACTCGAACCAAGTTAAGAAATCGAACGGTTCACCGAGATCACGAGAATGATGCAGTTGTCTTGCGATTTCTGGAAGATAAGCCAGCCCAATCTCTGTGTGGTGTGACTGTGCTTCAAAAATATTGCGCCGTTCCTCTTGCGACATGGCCCACCACTCTGGACTTTTCTTTATTGGAATGAGCGCTGCACATGATGACGTAGGACGATTTAAGTCTTCCTGCTTTGCACGAAGTTGATTGATCTCCTGCCGTTCAGCGTACCGTACATTGCTTGTAAAGCCTTGAAGTGTCCAGCTGCCACGTTCGACCAAATTGATTGAGGGCATATTAACGACATTGACCCTTTGCACCATTTCAAGAGGCATGCCAATGACGGTTTCACAGCTTGTGACTCGCCATGAACCTTCGGAACCGCCAATGAATGAATAATGATTGTTCATGTGATGGGTGCCCTAAATGTCTAACGTTTGGTTAAGGGGCGGGCTTTAGCCCGTCCCAGCGAGCGGAGCGAGCGATTTGAACCGCTTGTTAGGCAAGCGGTTCGAAGGCCGGCAACAGGGCGCTGATGCGACGCCGTACCTGCCTTTGATTTTTGATGTACCTGCATGCGTTCCTTCGCCTTTTCCTCTGGGATTTTGAGCGCCTCAGCGCTGGCGTGATACTGAGGCCAGCGTGATGACATTGCTCTCAGCGGACGCCCTGGCCGCCAGCGATTTTATGGCCTGCGTGATGATATTGCTTCCACTGAATATCGGGCCCGCCAGCGGTTTCAAATACTGCGAATATTTTTCCTGAGCTGAGCGCGGAATTGGATTATTCATTCTGCGATTTTCGATGTGCCCACGGCTTTGAGCTCTATATGCCTAACAGTGATTAGACCGAACGCTCGACTAATACGCAGCCTAACATTTCGCTAACAATGTTGACTTTTCTCTTGCGGATCAGTGTTTTATGCATCTTTCACTCCCTTCTGCTGCGACGTTATATCGAACGCGGTATAAGCCAGTTATAGCCGAATGCGGCATAAGCCCGCGCTTCACAGCATGTCGCCAAAGCTAGCAGGAATGAATGCTTGTGTGAGATAAGCAAGGCATTCATGCCGCCGAAGATGGGACTGCGCGTGAGCAGTTGTTTCCATAATGCTTTTTCTGCTGTTGATTGCCAAGAAATTAGTGGCCGCTTCTGGCCGTTTTCTGCCGGTTGCCACCTGACCGCGCGTTAATGCAAATGGATGGTCGAGGTCATGCAATTACGCAGCTGATTGCCTGAAAAAGAAAACTCCCAGCGGCTTGCGCCAACTGGGAGTGGTACACCTAATGGTACATGTACTAAAAAGCAAATTAGCCTGAAGGCCTATCACTCACTCACTCACAGAGTTTTAGTACAATTTTGTGCTGTAAAGAGCGGATGGAGCTTTTACAGTATACGGGCGAGGGGGCGCAGCTACTGGCTGCACGTCAGTTCAAACTGAGTCGGTGATCGCTATGGCGCCATTGCCATTCCACGTATCGGAATGGAAGTGCTAGTCAGCTTTCTCGAAGGCGATCCCGAATCGTCCTCCCTTCGGTACTCGGTGGTATGGAGTACAAAGTATTCTACATCAACAAACACAACGGTAACTGGGCTCGTTGGCGCTCGACGGACGCCACTATCCAGGCCGCATACAAGAAGCATCTGGAAAATATAAAATCCCGTTTCGTGGATGAGTTCGAGGCCAGCAAAAAAATGAGACACGCGTTCTATCTAGCGCTACTCCTGTTTGCATTTATCAGCAATACCGCTTGCGCCACTCCCTCCAGGGAAGAACCATCCTCGGCGAGCCAGAATCGGGAGGGAGGGTCTTGCTATGGGTATCTGACCGAACTGGTAAGAAGTAGTAACTTCCCGTTCAAGTATGTGAATAAGGAAAAAACCAACTTGTTGATCGATAACGACACCGGCGATAGTGTGACGGCTAAATTATTTTTCGATACAAACGGCACCGGCACGATCGGATGGGTGCAGTACGCTGTGACTCAGCGTCAGTTATTCAATATTTCAGGTGACATGGAGGAGTCGCAAGAGTTGACATTCGATACATCGTTTGCTATCGAGTATGAAACTTGTATAGGACAATGAAACACCTATTTCGCCTATGACGCAGATAGACATTACAGCGAAAAGGGGCGGGTTTATTTTCAGTAAATAAAACCGCCCCCTTTTTCGTGCCAAGTGAAAGTACTATTGGCTATTTCCTCGTTGCTCTTTCTAGTGCTGGCTTTGCTCGCTGCGCCTTTATGGATGGGTGGAGTCGCAGGTGCCGTTACAGGGGGAGGTAGAAGTGCGGATAACTTCGACTATTTCTTGATCTTATCGGCTGTTTTCATTGGTTTGGTCTGCATCAGCGGCGTCACGACCTGGACATTATCGGGAAGAAAAAAGATGAATAAATTGCGATGAATATCTGGTTTGTCTTGGAGACGCGAGGGATGGCACGACCATCACCCTTGAGGGATGTTCAGCTACTCACCTTACAGCAAGGAGCGAATGATCTGACGTTAGCACCAGAAGATGCGATTTCATTCATCAATTATGGCGAGTCAGTCAAGAAATGAAACGGTTAAATTTCACATTTTCTACCCGTAAGTGTGTGAAATAAAGTCATGCCTGATTTTTGGTTTGGGAGCAGACTCTTTTTTATTCGTATAACCGCTCTTATATTTTGCCTCTCCTTTCAAGTGGCAGCAGCAGGTCTGTTCGATGAACCCAGCGTACCAACTCAAGAAATTCTCAACCTGCAAGAAATCTTTAAGCAGTCAGATATTACGGAAGAAAGCGATATAAATTTCGACGGCGTCACTGACTACATAATCAGATACAAGGGCAGTGCCTCTAATTATGGCGAGTTTCTTTATAACGTAATCATTTCCGATGGTGCGTTCTATCGGAAAGGCTTCAGCAGTGATGACTACTTCGTGGAACTCCACTTTCAGGAAGATCAGGTCGTGGGCACTCGTAGAGAAGGCGCGACCACGGTTCGGCAGCACCGGTATTTCTACAATGCAGTGAAGAAAGCTCTGGAAGAGAAATAGCGCCTCGATATGTCCTCTCGAAAGCGCACTACTTATCTACTGTATCCAGCGAATCACTCAGTCCCTTTGCATCCCTGAACACCCTCTGCTCCACCAATTTCCCATCCTCCAACTGCAACCACAGCACTTCGCCCTCTCCAACCTGATAACGCGGGGCGATGCGTGCATCGCGGTCGAGGAGGATGCGGTAGTTGTAGTCGCGCATCTTCGGCAGGGCGAAGAGGGTGGCGATGATGCGGGGCATGCGGCTGATATCGGCGAGGAAGACCGCGTGGCGCTCGTCCAGATAACCCTTGGGCTTGCCTTCCAGGGCAGCGTTGACCAGTTTGGCGCCGTCCATGTCGCGGGCGACCAGCAGGATGCGGGTCTCGTCATTCAGGGTGTAGGGCACGTCATGCTGATCCAGCAGCGTCCAGGGCGCCAGGCGTTCGCCGGGCTCCAGAGCCAGTACGGCGGTAGACAGCAGGCACAGCAACAACAGGGCGGCAGCTTTCATGCGCAGACTCCAGAGCGATCAGTAGAGGTCTTCGTCAGTTACCAGACGCACTTCGCCGGCATCCATGGCGTAGGCGGCGTCGGCCAGGTCGTTGCTGACCTGCTCCACCTTCAGTTCGCCGCTGACCCACAGTGGGGCGTAGATGTCCTCGAGCGGGATGCCCCTGGGGTAGCGCACCAGTACCAGCTGGTTGGGCGGCGGTGGTGGCACGTGGATGCAGGCGCCCGGGTAGGGCACCAGGAAGAACAGGGTGCTGTTGCCTTTCTCGTCGTTTTCCAGCGGTACCGGGTAGCCGCCCAGGCGAATGGCCTTGCCGTCGAGTTCGGGCACGGTCTTGCTGGAATACATCACGGCCGGCAGGTCCTGGTCCTGCCGGCGCAGGCCGTCTTCGCTGTAGAAGGTGCTGTCGCCTTCGGGGCCGTCGTGGCTGATCTCGGGCATTTCCTCGAGGGCCTTGCGGTCTTCGGGCGGCATCAGGTCGAGCCAGTCGGTTTCCGGCAGTTCGGCGTGAGCCAGGCCGGTACAAAGCAGCAGGGCGAGCAGCAGGTGGCGCATGGGGTATGGCATCTCGTGGCAGCGGTAAGCGAGAGCCGGCAGGGACTGGGTGCCCTCCGGCTCCTACAGAAGGGCGTCAGCTCTTCTTGATCGCGCCGTAGATTACCAGCAGAACGATGGCGCCGATCACTGCGCCGATAAAACCGGCAGCCTGTCCGGCTTCGTAGATGCCCAGCGCCTGGCCGCCATAGGTGGCGGCGATGGAGCCGCCGATGCCGAGCAGGATGGTCATGATCCAGCCCATGCTGTCATCGCCGGGTTTGAGAAAACGTGCGATCAGCCCGACGATCAGGCCGATGAAAATGGTACCGATAATGCCCATTGGCGTGTCTCCTTGATGAGTACCGCTTGTGCGGCAGACCCCGCATGGGACAGGTAAATGGGGCTGTCAGTTCGACTCGTCTGGCGGCAGAACGCCATAACGACGGTAGATCAGGGCGACTTCGCCCTCCTCACGCATGCGTTCGAGCTCAGCGCCCAGGCGGTCGTAGAGTTCGCGCCGGTCGCTCTGGTAGCGCTTGAGCGATGCGCCGAAGTGGTTGCCCAGTACCTGCTGGTGTGCGTAGCGCGCGTAGCTGTAGTCGCGAAAAACCATCGCCTCGAACTGCGCCTCCATGGGGATGCGATCGAGCACGGCAATGGTGTCGAGGCGTCCGGCCCGGAACATCGCGGCCAGCTGCGCATCGTCGCTGGCATAGGCGCGACCGAGCAGGTCATCACTGTCGAAGGGTTCGAAATAGGCCGTACCGCGTTTGACCCCCAAAGACAGATGGTACAGGTCCTCGTAGCGGCTCAGCCTGGTCTCTTCCCCCGGTCGCACGACGAAGCGAACGTTCAGTTGCTGATTGCCGATGCTGGGCAGGAAATGGATGTACTCGCGGCGTTGCTGAGTGAGCAGCACACGCGGCACCAGGTCGACTCGCCCGGAGCGCAGGTCGTCGAGACTGCGCAGGAACGGCGCTTCACGCCACTGCAGATCTACCCCGACGCGGTGTGCGGCGGTTTCCAGCACGCTGATCAGGGGGCCGCTGGGCAGCCCGTCGACGGCACGCATCTCCGGCGGCCGTTCGCGAAAGTCGACGCGCAGCATTTCTTCCGCGCCAACGCAGGTCAATGCGAAGAGCAGAGGCAGTAAGGAAAGAAGATGTTTCATGGAGGGGGCTCTTGAACGACCACCGTCGTTCAAGAGCTTAGCTGCGATTCGCCCTTTCAGCTTTTACCGATCAGCGCCTGAACCGCCGCGATACCGGCATTCAGGCTGGCGCGATCAGCGCTACGCAGGGTGGCATGACCGACCTTGCGTCCGGCCTTGAAGGCCTTGCCGTAGTGGTGCAGGTGGCAGTCGGCGACGCTGATCACCTTGTCTACCGGCGGCACTTCGCCAATGAAGTTGAGCATGGCGCTTTCGCCCCGTTTGGCGGTGGAGCCCAGCGGCAGGCCGGCGACGGCGCGCAGGTGGTTCTCGAACTGGCTGCACTCGGCGCCTTCGATGGTCCAGTGCCCGGAGTTGTGCACGCGCGGGGCGATCTCGTTGGCCTTGAGGCCGCCGTCCACCTCGAAGAATTCGAAGGCCAGCACGCCGACGTAGTCGAGCTTGTCCAGCACGCGGCCGACGTAGTCCTCGGCCAGCGCTTGCAGCGGGTGATCGGTGCTGGCGATGGACAGGGCGAGGATGCCGCTGTCGTGGGTGTTGTGCACCAGCGGGTAGAAGCACGTTTCGCCATCGCGGGCACGCACGGCGATCAGCGATACCTCGCCAGTAAAGGGTACGAAGCCTTCGAGGATGCACGGCACGCTGCCCAGTTCGGCGAAGGCGCCGGTCACGTCTTCAGGCTTGCGCAGGACTTTCTGGCCCTTGCCGTCATAGCCCAGGGTGCGGGTCTTCATCACTGCCGGCAGGCCGATGCTGGCCACGGCGGCGTCGAGGTCAGCCTGCGACTGGATATCGGCGAACTCGGGAGTGGGGATGCCCAACTCGCGGAACATGGACTTCTCGAACCAGCGGTCGCGGGCGATGCGCAGCGCCTCTGCACCCGGATAGACCGGCACGAACTGCGAGAGGAAGGCCACGGTCTCGGCCGGCACGCTCTCGAATTCGAAGGTGACCAGGTCGACCTCGTCGGCCAGCTGGCGCAGGTGGTCCTGATCGCCGTAGTCGGCACGGATATGCTCGCCGAGCGCCTGGGCGCAGGCGTCCGGCGCCGGGTCGAGGAAAGCGAAGTTCATGCCCAGCGGGGTGCCCGCCAGGGCCATCATGCGGCCCAGTTGGCCGCCACCGATCACACCGATTTTCATAACAAAGCCCCTTTTCAGCAGGTGGCGAGACCAAGCAGTTGAACGCTGCCCGCAGCGCAGGAAGCGGAGTTTAGGCCGGTAAATGAGCATTCCGAGCAGCGGACAGCGTTCAAATGCACCGTGTCGCAGCCCCTGATGGAATGGGCTTCAGGCCTCGCGCGGGTCCGGGTTGCTCAGCACGGTATCGGTCTGTTCCTGGCGGAACTGCTTCAGCGCCGCGTGAAACTGCGGGTGCTGGTGACCGAGGATGCTAGCGGCCAGCAGGGCGGCGTTGACCGCACCGGCCTTGCCGATGGCCAGGGTGGCGACCGGAATGCCGGCCGGCATCTGCACGATCGACAGCAGCGAGTCGACGCCCGAGAGCATCGACGACTGCACCGGTACGCCGAGCACCGGCAGGTGGGTCTTGGCCGCGCACATGCCCGGCAGGTGAGCGGCGCCACCGGCACCGGCGATGATCACCTGAATGCCGCGTGCTTCAGCCTCTTCGGCGTACTGGAACAGCAGGTCCGGGGTGCGGTGGGCGGAGACCACCTTGACCTCGTGGGGAATGCCCAGCTTGTCCAGCATCTCGGCGGTGTGGCTAAGGGTGGACCAATCGGACTTGGAGCCCATGATCACGCCAACCAGTGCGCTCATCAAAGTGCCTCTTCTCTCGGGCGCCTCGCGGCGCGTCAAAAACCAACAAGCCACGCGGGCGGGCCAGCGTGGCTTGTCATGATTCGTTGGCCGGTGCTGCCGGCCGAAGGCCGCGCAGTATAACGCAAAGCCAGGGCAGGCGCGCACTGCACATGACCGTTTGTCATACAGGGTGTGGCAGAGCGGGAAAACCAGCTAAACCTTGCTCTGGAGCAATGCCGGCACGGGCTGCGCGCGCAAACTGACGCTCCACTCGCATGCAAGAGGAACAGCACATGAACCAGACCATGAAAGCCGCCGTCGTCCACGCCTTCGGGCAGCCGTTGCGTATCGAGGAGGTGAACACCCCACTGCCCGGCCCCGGGCAGATTCTGGTGAAAATCGAGGCCTCGGGCGTCTGTCACACCGACCTGCACGCCGCCGAAGGCGACTGGCCGGTGAAGCCGAGCCTGCCGTTCATTCCCGGCCACGAAGGCGTTGGCTACGTGGCGGCGGTCGGCAGCGGCGTCACACGGGTCAAGGAAGGCGACCGCGTCGGCGTGCCCTGGCTGTACACCGCCTGCGGCTGCTGCGAGCACTGCCTGACCGGCTGGGAAACCCTGTGCGAGAGCCAGCAGAACACCGGCTACTCGATCAACGGCGGCTACGCCGAATACGTGCTGGCTGACCCGAACTACGTCGGCATTCTGCCGAAGAACGTCGACTTCCTCGAGATCGCGCCGATCCTCTGCGCCGGCGTGACGGTATACAAGGGCCTCAAGGAAACCAGGGCGCGCCCCGGCCAGTGGGTGGCGATCTCCGGTATCGGCGGCCTCGGCCACGTTGCGGTGCAGTATGCCCGCGCCATGGGCCTGCACGTGATTGCGGTGGACGTCGACGACGCCAAGCTGGAACTGGCGCGCAAGCTTGGCGCCAGCCTGACCATCAACGCGCGCAAGGAAAACCCCGCCGAGGTGGTGCAGCGCGATATCGGCGGCGCTCACGGCGTGCTGGTCACCGCGGTCTCTAACGCCGCCTTCGGCCAGGCCATCGGCATGGCGCGCCGGCACGGTACGGTGGCCCTGGTCGGCCTGCCGCCGGGTGACTTCCCCACGCCGATCTTCGATGTGGTGCTCAAGGCCATCACGATCACCGGCTCGATCGTTGGGACTCGCGCCGATCTGCAGGAAGCGCTGGATTTCGCTGGCGAGGGTTTGGTCAAGGCCACGGTGCACAGCGACAAGCTCGACAACATCAATGGCATCTTCGATCAAATGCGCGGTGGGCAGATCGAGGGGCGGGTGGTGCTGCAGTTCTGATTCGAGCAAGGCCATGGACTGGCAACTTTCCTACAGAACGGACGCGGACGGGCGCACAGATCGCCGCCAGGCGGCGGGCTATACTGTGCGCTCTTCATCCGAACAAGGACGTGTCGTCATGAAACAGTACGTTTCGCTCGTTGCCCTCTCCCTGCTTTCCCTTCAAGCCGCTGCGCTGGATCTGGCCAAGCATCCGCAGGTATTCGAGCCGGCCAGGGCGTGAGCTTGGCGCTCGCTCCTTCCGCCGACACCAAGGCGCTGAAGCCGAAGGTCCTCCTGGCGATTTACCAGAAGCAGGAGAAGGATGGCCTGCAGGCGCGCCTCGCCGTCTTCGACCGTAAGCAGCGTGTTGCCGATTACAGCGCGCGCCTGCAGGAGATCGACGGCGAAGCCTCCAAGGCCTGCGCCACCTCGCTGAGCACCCAGGTGGACTGGAGCGCGATATCCGATGAGCAGCTGATCGGCCTCAACGTGCCGAGTTTCTGCGGTGAAGTGGTCAACCAGATGGCCTACCTGTGTGGCAAGGACGACCGCTACAAGGCTGAGGCCAAGACCCTCAAGGGTGTCGACTGCCGTTTCAGCGAAAGCATGAAGTTGCGCGAGCAGGACGGCCAACTGCAGTTCACCACCCTCAAGGATGAACCGAATCAGGGCGACTTCATCAACGCCATTCTGCGTAACCGCTAAGCCTCTCGGGCGGGCTGCGGCCCGCCGTCTTGCGGCATATTTCTTGCGTTCCTTTGGTTAACCGCGCTGACGGAACGCATCATGCCTCACGCCCGACTGACCACCCTGCATGTGGTGTCCCTGATCCTCCAGCGCTTTGCCGAGCAGCCCGAGCTACACCCGCAACTGCTGGCCGGGAGCGGCATTGCTACGGCTGACCTGGACAATGCCGACGCGCGCATCACCCGGGTGCAGGAACTGCAAGTCTGTGCCAATGCCCTCGCCCAGCGTGCAGACCTGGGACTCGACCTGGGGCGCAGCCTGCATGTTTCCTCCTATGGGCTGCTGGGTTACGCCGCCCTCTCGGCTGCCACCTTTGGTGACGCCTGGCGTCTGTTGCTGCAGTACCCGGCGCTACTCGGCACCTATTTTCGCCTCGACATGCAGGTGGAAGGTGAGCTGGCCTGGATCTGCGCCAGCGGTTACCGCGATGCCGAGGCGCTGGAAGTGTTCAACGTGGAGATGTGCCTGGCCTCGCTGAAGCTGATCGGTGACGAACTGCTGCGCCAGCCGCTGTCATTGGAAGGCGCCGAGTTCACCTACGCTCGGCCAGACTACGTCTCGCGCTATGCGCAGAGCTTTCCCTGCCCGCTGCGTTTCGAGGCGCAGCGCAATGCCTTCGCCTTTCCCGCCGCGTTGCTGGAGCGCCGACTGCCGCTGGCCGACAGCGTGACCCACGGCGACATGGTGGAACGCTGCCGCCGTCTGAACGCCGAGTTCAGCAGCCGCCAGGCCTGGCTGGAGCGGGTGCGCCAGTTGCTCGCCGCGCAGTTGGCCGAGCCGCCGGGGCTGGAGAACCTGGCGCAGCAGATGCACTGCTCGCCGCGTACCCTGCGCCGTCACCTGCAGGAGTTGGGCACCAGCTACCAGGGCTTGCTCGACGAGCTGCGCTTCGAGCGCGCCAAGGCGCTGCTCAGCGAGGAGCAATGGCCGGTGTACCGTATCGCCGAGGTGCTCGGCTTCAGCGAGACGGCCAGCTTTCGCCATGCCTTCCAGCGCTGGAGCGGCGTGCCACCGAGCCGCTTTCGCGCGTAGCCGTATGCAATCCCGGGCACTGGCGCGGGCCTTTGGGTGACGGATCGCCGGCAAGCCGGCTCCTACGAAATGCCCGATTCCCCTGTAGGAGCCCGCTTGCGGGCGATGTGTGATTACCGGGCGATCACCGAAACCGTGGGAGCGGCTTCAGCCGCGATAAAGGCTCGCCGCTGAAGCGCCTCCCACAGGCGTCGCTCATTCCTCCGCTTGCACGTTACGGTACATCTGTAACCGCGCTGCTTCATGCAAACCACGACTCAGCGCCAGCAGGCGCTGGAACTCTTGCGGGTGGCGCTCGGCGACGTTGTCGCGCGGGGTCGGCGAGCGCAGGTCGTGCAGGGTCGGCGAGCTGCCGTCATGTTGCATCTGCACGAGGAAGTCACGGGTCACCGCGCCGATCACCGGGAAGGTGCCTTCCTGCAGTACCAGCGGCACCACGCGCTCGCCTTCCGGCGCAGGTAATTGCAGATCGCGACCGAGGCCGCCGTTATCGAACGGCACGCCGACCAGTCCGGTCACGGTCGGTAGCAGATCGGCCAGGCCCACGGCTTCGTCGAACTCGCGCGGCGCCAACCATTTCGGTGCATGGATCAGCAGGGGCACGTTGTTGCTCTCCAGCCCCAGTTGCTCGAAGGCTGGCGCCATGTGCGGGATCTGGCTGATGCGGGTGTTGTGGTCGCCGAAGAAGACGAAAATGGTGTCGTCGTAAAAACCCTGCTCCTTGGCCAGCTCCATCAGGCGGCCGATATTGAAATCCAGCAGACGCACCGCGTTGTACTGCTCGACGCTGCGCGAACCGGCCTGCTGCACCTGCTCCAGCGGCAGGTCGAGCGCCTCGAAGCCGTCGTTGTCCTTGGGGATGGTGAAGGGCCGGTGGTTGCCGGAGGTTTGCAGGTAGG
>Ga0233394_1000196_pt1 | contig 20829 bp, 21 predicted proteins | sample 24DmetaG_FD_190481 | JGI IMG/M metagenome (GOLD analysis project Ga0233394, IMG submission 190481) | Seawater microbial communities from Monterey Bay, California, United States - 24D | ecosystem: Environmental > Aquatic > Marine > Coastal | place: USA: California | collected 2016-11-02 | reverse complement strand
AGAAATGGTTACTCTTTTTTTGCATTAAATCGAAACTAGAAGGGTTTAAGGATGTATTTTTTTATGTTTTAATTAGAGCTGGAGCTTTAATTGGTTGTATTTTGCAAGTATTAAAAAAATTATTAAATTTGATTTAATAACAAACTAAACAATTTATAAAATGAAAAAACTAATAACATTATTTTCAATTGCTTTACTTTTTAGCAATTGTAATACAAACCCTAATTACACAAAAAATTTAGCAACAGCACAAAAGCTTTTTGAGTTACATGGACAAGAAGATATTGAAGGGCAGCTGGCTTTAGTGAGCAAAGATATTGAGTCAAATACGTCTATGTATGGTTCTGAACCTGCTGGTTATGACCAATATGTAGGGATGCTAAAGGGGTATCACGCTGCGTTTGATAACATTAAATATACTGCTGATAATTGGCTTCCAGGAACTGGGGAAGATGGTTCTTTAGACGGTAGTGTTAGAACTTATGGAACTTGGACAGGTACAAATGTATCTACCGGAAAAGAACTAAATCTTAAAGGATACTGGTATATGAATTTTGATGAAGAAGGAAAGATTATTGCTCAGGGAGATTTCTTTGATTTTGGAGGAATGGTTGACGCGGTTTACCCTAAAAATTTAGTATTTGTTGAGGTCGAAGTCAAAAAAGGAAAAAAACAAGAGATGTTAGATTTATTGAATAGCGAACAAGGCTTACCAACTACAGCAGCATATGATGGGTGTTATAGTTTAGAAATGTCATTTAATGATGAAACGAACACATTTCATTTAGTTGGAAACTGGGAAAGCTATGAAAAGTACGCTGCTTATCTTAATTGGAGACAAACAGAAGATGATTTCATTCCAAAGATGATTCCTTTAATGAAAGGTGGTGTAAATGGACTTAAAATAATACAGCCTAAATCTAGCTATCATTCTTATTAGATAAATATCAATTAATAATATAACATCAAAAAAGGAATAATATAAATATTATTCCTTTTTTTTATAAACTTTAGTCAGATGATAGAGTGTAGCTGTTTTTGTAATTAAAGACTTTATTCAGACACCTTTAAAAATTTATCAAATATTTTCCAGCGATTAATGGTCCAGCCTTTAAACTGTAACAAGTACTAATCTAAACCTTTGTATAAAGTGTTATGGAGTGTACATATTTTTTTTCACAAAGTAATAATACACGATGAATAGTAAAGTCATAATCATCAAAATCATCTCCATCCTCTTCTATTTCTTGTTTAATTTCGGAGATAAATGCTTTTGATTCTTCAATTTCTTCATTAACATCTTCATCTGAAATATAAGTTTTCAAGGCCTCCCAATTTGCATATTCTACAGACCCTACTTCCAAAATATTAGGTATTTGATTCTCTAAATCTTTTCTATCTATGTTTAAGATTATAATTTCATTTTTTCCTTCATCATTAATTAAATTTTAAATTTATGTTTCATTCTAATTTAAAGTTTAATAATTCTTCAATATTTATCAAAGAACCTTTTCCAACATCCATTAGACTGGTATATAAAGTGAATTTAAAACATATTTGTCATCTTTCAAATGTTTGAAGTTATTTTTTATTGAACCTTCTGTTGCAATTAATAGATGAAAAAAGCTTTCAGATTCTTAAAAAGTTAATTTTTGTTTAAAGTTTTACAATTTCAGTTAAACAGAATGAATAATATTTAAATTTGTATGAATTTAAAAATCAACTATTATGAAAAAATTAAGCGTATTATTATTATTATTTAGTGCTTTCTTTTCCTTCCAGGTAAAGGCACAAGGAACTATTGTAGAATTAGCAAAGGCAGGATTTAAAGATTTCTCAACCTTAGTAACTGCATTAGAAGCTGCAGATTTAGTATCTGCCCTACAAGGTGATGGACCATTTACTGTTTTTGCTCCTAACAATGCAGCTTTTGGAAAATTAGACAGTGCAACATTAAATTCTTTATTAGAAAAAGAAAACAAAGCAACTTTGTCTGGAATTTTGACTTACCACGTAGTCTCTGGGAAACTAGGAGCTTCTGACGTAGTAACTGCCCTTAAAAAAGGAAATGGAAAGGTAACACTTCCAACCCTCAACGGACAAAATATTACTGTGATGCAAAAAGATGGTAAAATCTGGATCCAAGACGCTAAAGGAAACTACAGTGAAATTATTGCTACTGATGTAATGGGGTCAAACGGAATAATCCATGTAATTGATAACGTTATCATGCCAAACTAAACATAGGAATCTTTCTTATTAAAAAGTCCTTGTGATTCTTTCACAAGGGCTTTTTTTTAATCTAATACTAACTAATAAAAGAGTTGATTTAAGGTAATGTAGTTTAACTTACCCTCTTTGAATTTATTCTCTTTATTCCAATAACCCAAGCTGCATTAAAAACGAATGATTATAAAAATAATCTTGTTCTTGTAAAACTTTTCCGTCTTTCATTAAAACAAGTGTAGTTCCACTAATATCTACTTTTTTATTAGTAGCAGGAATTCCAAACATGACGCCGTCATGTGTTCCTTTAAAATTCCAGTGCTTAACTAATTTATCTCCTTGTGCAATAATATCTATAAAATTAAATTCAGCATCAGAAAAACCAGTTAGGTAGTTGTTGTAATATTCTCTAAAACCGTCTATGCCTGTTATGTTTCCAGTAGCAGTAACTACAGTTACTTGTTCATCAAAACTATCAGTATTTATAGCATTACTGTCTCTAGTTTCAAAAAAAACATCCCATGCATTTCTAAAAGATCAATAAATTAAAGTATTACTTGAAGTAAATACTTGGCCTACTCCTTGTTAGTCAGTATAATAATGGTATTACTTAATTTTTAAAAAATGAATAGGATACTTTTTTCTTTCATACTAACATGTATCATATTGTGAATTTTGAAGAATTAGATCAAAATTATGATTGGACCTTTATTTGGCTGGAAGATAATTACAGCCGCAAATACAAAGGGTCTACCAATTAATTGGAATTAAAAACAACACTACCTTAATAAGGTTAATTAATACTAAATCATTATTCCTTTTATAATAAGGTATAATCAAAAAAAGACCTCGGTTCCTAGCCGAGGTCTTTTATATTCACAAAATATTTCTCCTATGATTTCAAGCAAACATAATGACTATTCATTCCAAAGAAACGTCCAATCATATGCTGGATCTAAATCTTTATAATTATCGATTTCCGATACCAAGGTATATTCCCCCAAGTATTCAGCTTCGGCAATAATAAGCCCATAATAACCATTTTGTATCATGTCTAAACTAGCCGAACCATATTTAAATTCATCCCTTGCACAAGCAAGACAGGTTAGGTTTTTATTATATACTCTTGGATCAGCATAAATGCCTTTCCACCAAGTGCCTTCTTGTGATATTGCTACAACAGGTCTATCTTGGGCTTTAGGTCGAGCGATAACTGTAAATTTTTCATGATTGTCTCCTGCTTCACTTTTTGCCTTTGATATATCTATCGTTACGTTGTTAGGGGTGCCCTTAAAACCGCCGCAATACTTTTCATAACAACGGCTATCAATTTGTTGTGCATTTATTTGAGTAGCAGCAACTAGCAGAACAACAAGGGTAATTAAACTCTTTAAAACTTTCATAAATTTTTAATTTTTAGTTAGTAATATGAATCAAGAATAGTCCTTTCACTTCTAATATAATGATTATCAATAATTTTTTTCATGGTTTGTGTTTTATTTAAGTTTTCACATAAAAATTCTAAGTCACTATTTTTTTAATAAAAAAAATCAAATATTAGTTGTTTTTTGCAATTTATACTAAAAAATTTATATTTGTTATTATTAATTAAAAACTTACAATATGAAAAAAATAGTTTATTTATTATTTCTTGTTACCTCTTTAGCTTTTTCTCAAGACATTAAATGGGATCCAGCTACAACATTTGAAGCTGTCTTTGACATAGATGCAGTTCATACAAGAGATGGAGTTAATTACGAACTTTCTGCTTCTGGAGATGCAGGCCCTTATGGTAAAGCTTATTTATCGTATGTTTTTACAAATCACAACAATAGTACAACTAGTGGAGAATTTACGGGTTTTGCTTGGACGCAGATGGGTGAAGATATAGTGAAAGCAACGTTGCAAGGTGTTTATAAAAAAGAAGGTAAAATTTTTAAAATGTATTCTTATGACAACGTTACGGATGGAAATACGATGATAGTTAGTGGAGTAGTAGATTTTGTTGCACAAACAATGAAATTTAAAGTAGCTCCATTAAAGTAATATTAGTATTTTAGTTAAAATTATAAAGCCCCTATTTGGGGCTTTTTCTCTAATTTAGAACTCATTTTGAGTAAAAATAGTTAATATATTTTAAGAATATGTAGAGGTTTAGGTACAATTTTCATTTCTAAATAAATACGTTTAACCTACGAATACAAAATCTTTTTTTTGAAAATATTTTTTTAGTAACCACTTAATAAGTTGCAAAAAACAATTAATTTTAATAAGTTTGATTAAATTAACATACTATATTTTTATGAAAAGATTATTATTTATTTTAGTTCTGAGCTCAAGTATTGCAAGTGCTCAATGGGTTCAAAAAACATCCTGTAAAAAAAGTTCTGCAAAAATCACTAATGAGGCAATTGAATCTATGGCAAACCTTGAGTATTTACCTGCTATGGGGATGGCAAAGTCTGCACTTCTTTTAGATCCAGAATGTGGTTGCGCTCAACTAGTTCTGGCCGCTATTAGTAGTCCTAATCCAAATTGGGGAAGTCAAAAATCAAAGTTGTCAGCAATTAATGTTTCAAAATTAAGTGCTGAAGAAAAAGCTTGGTATGGTTTCCTTATGACTCCTCAAGCTGACAGACCTAAAGCTGCAAAATCAGCAGTTATCAAACATCCAGATAGTCCTTTAATTAATTTATTAGCGACAACACCTTCAGACTTTAGTACTTATAAAGCATTTGCCAGTAAATTTCCAAAGCAGGCCTCTGCATCGTATAATATGATGTCTTATGCTTATTTAAGAGGAGATTTTGGTAAACCAAATAAAGAGATGGCAATGGACTACGTAAAACGTTCTCAACAAATGCATGATGGACCAAATTCATATGATTCAATGGCAGAACACTATGCGTCAATGGGAGATTATCAAAAGGCTTTTGAGCTTCAATTGAAAGCAGTAGATTTTGCTCGATTTGGATCTCCTTATTGGAATTTTGCCAGAATTTATTATGCAAAAGTGAACCAAGATGACCTTACTAAGCAATTGATGAAAAATCAAAAAGAGGTTCAAGATGCCATCACAGATAGAGATTATAAAACGTATTCAAAGTATGAACATCCAGATATAAATCATATGACAGGAGATTCTAATTTATCTCCTTTTTACGAGTTTAGTAAAGCATCATTTGAAGAAGCTGTAGAAATTGATTGGACTAGATTTGATTTAGAAAATATGGATGTAAATTATTCACCAGATATGAAAACAGCTGTTTTAACATTTTATGCAACAGGAAGCTATGTGTTTAAAGAATCTAACAAAGAAGTTGCTTACAGTACCAGAGGTTCTTCAGTTTGGGTGAATACAGATCAAGGATGGAAAATTATGCACAGTTCTTGGGCTCCAAATCAAGACGGAATAGGAATTCCTAAATAATTATCAATTTTTTTTTAAAATAACCAAGCCCCCTATTTAGGGGGTTTTTTTTGAAAGATATTTTAAGACATATCACAGTTTTTTTAAATCATCAATCAATATTGAGAGTTGTATTACCAATTTATAGGGCGAAAATCATTAAATTTAGTTTATGAAAACAATTCTTTTTTTAATTCTATTTCTAAGTGCATTTTTTTGTTATTCACAGAAAATATATTCTGTAAATTATTCAAACCAAGCAGATGTGAAAGTTTTTGTTGTAAAATACCCCAATCAAGCAGATTTAAATGTATACAAGGTGAAATATGCCAATCAGGCAAATGAAAATATAGGATTGTGGTATTTTGTTAATTATTCTAATCTAGCTGATAAAAAAATTTATTTTGTTGATTACTCAAATCAAAGTGATTTAAAAATATTTTTTGTTGATTACCCAAATCAAGCTGGCTGGAGAAGTAATCTAAAAAAATATTTATTGTTTTAAAGATTCTATTTTTTCTTAGTTCACTATAGAGTTTTTAACTTATATTTTAGTGCCCTATAAAATTAATTATATTTGATTAAAATAGAAGATGAATAAAACAGTTAAAAATTATTTTATTAGATATACTTTAGAGTTTTTTGTTATTGTATTAGGTATTTCTTTTTCGTTTTTGGTTCAAAACATAAGAGAGGAAACAGAATTAGATTCTAAGAGAGAATTAATTTTTAAAAGTCTTCTTAATGAACTAGAATCAAATCAAAGTTATATAACATCAAGAAAAAAGGCTTTTGTAAGAGAAATGGATTACGTAAGTAAGTTTTTAAAGGATTCACTAACTAAAAATAAAATAAAAGAATATCCAGAAAATTTATCTCCATTAAACCCATTTTTGTCTGCACTTACTTTCTCTCCATCTGCTTCAATATACAATTCTCTTATAAATGATGGAAGCTTCAACCTTATAGACTCTCCAACTCTTAAATCACTTATTGATGAAGTCTACACAACTAATTATAAATCTATAGTAGACAGAATTCAATCAGAATTAGAAATTGCAAACGAAGCTGAACGATTTTTCGCAACAAATTATTCAAAAATTTATTCCAAAAATTTCTGGTTTAATGTAAAAGATGCAAAATTAAATAATAGTGTTTTTGAGATCATGAAAAATAACTACCGGTTTAAAGCATTTATGGTTCAAAAAATAAGTTATATGGAGGTCAAAATTATTTCTATGAATAGATACATAAGAAAAAGAAATTCTTTAATTAAATTACTTAAAAAGCATATTACAGATGAAAACCAAATCAATTAATTATGTCAGTTACCCCCTCATAGTAATAAGTTTAACGCTTTGTATTTCGGGGATAAGATGGTTACTTAGCTCTGAGCCCTGGATGCTAGATCAGGTTGCTAATGAAGAAAGATTACAAATGACTTTTGAGAGTCTTTTTGCTATGGATGGGAATACAACATTAAGCGCATACCTAACTCAGATTTATCGATTTTTGGGACTGTATGTATTAGGAATTGGGTTTTTATTACTTTCTTTTACGCCTAAAAAATTCATGGAAATTCACATTGTTAGACAACGAATTTTAATAGTGCTTTGTATTTTGCTAGTGTCAAATCTTATTGTAGGTTATGTTTGGATTCCTTCATCACATTTTATTTATGTAATGTGGGCAGCAATCATTTTATGTTTTATAAGTTTGTTTTATCATTTTAAATCTTGAACTTATAAAGAAAGAGTTACAAGTAGTTAATTTCGTTTTCAATAATACCTTGGGTAATTTTTTTGATATTATAGATGCTTTACTTTTTTTTAAATTGAGTATACTTTAATGGGTATTTATCATGAATTAACAATGTTATCCTAATTGCTTCTTGGATTTTTTTTCTCTTTGCTAATAGAATTAAGTTTTGAGTTTTTTAATTTTAATCCAAGTAATTATCTGAAAACATTTTTGGTGTGATACCTGTATCATCTTTAAACAATCTATAAAATGTATTGGTTGCTTTGAAGCCTGAAGCTTCAGCTAAAGCCTCTATATTGTAGTTTTTTAAGTAACCGTTTTTAATTAATTCCTTTGCTTTTTTAATTTTTAAATAATTAGAAAACATTTTAAAATTGTCAAAATTATTTTCGATGAGTGTCACTGAAATATATTCTTTTTTAATATCTAATTCATTTGCTAACCAATCTAATTTAAATTGATCATTTAAATATAATTCGTGTTTTTCAATTTGATTTATTAGATACTTGTAGACTTCATCTGTTTTTATTTCTTTTTTAATTTTCTCTCTTTTAAGACTATCTTCATTCATGAAAGAAGGTAAATTATAAAGAATATTTTTATTTTTATTTAAAAATAATATAAGTATTAAAGACAGTAATGATATAACCCCTGATGTAGTATGCTGGCCAATATAAAAAACCTCATCGCTTGTAATTAATTTTATACTAAAAAAAAGTGTAACAACAGACAATATAGCTTTTAAGTGTGTGAAATTATATAACCATATTCTTACATGTTCTATTTGTTTTGAAGATGATTTAACGTGCGTGAATTTATTAAAAATCTTTTTTAATAAGCTTTCAGCTTTATGTGATGATTTAACTTTAAAAGTTTTATAAAGTAACCTGTAAGTTAAAAATGAATATATAATGTTTAATAAATTTCTTGAAATTGTTAACCAGTTTGGTAATTTTTTTGCATTGAAATAATTAGCCCAGTATATATCATCCTGGCTTAAAGTCTCTAAATGAGATACATCAGGTTTGAAAGGTAATTCAAAGAGTACATAAAAAATAATAAATACTACAATGTGAATTGTATCCGAGGAATTTATAGTGTTATCATTATATAATGTTTTTTTTACATACAAATAACACAAAATTGGTAGAATGCAAAATATTGAAGTGCTAAATATCAATCCAATTGGGAAATTAATATTATGTACATTTAGTAAATAGTCCATGGAAAGGCGCCTGACTATTCCGAATGAAATAAGACCTAATAGTAATAGAAGTATCTTGTTAGAAATAAGGTGAAGGGTTTCTGATTTATAAAATAATCTAGAAATAAAAATAAGTATGATTAACCAAATTATAGCTAATGACCCTTCAACTAAATACATTTTGTTTTAAATTTGATCATCTAATTTAAACAAAAAAAATATCTTTTTTTAGATTTCTCTCAAAATATTAAAAAAATATCTCATTTTGTTTTTGAGATAAGTTTGAGAGTTAATTAAGTGATTTAATTGTTAAAAACAATTAATTTTGATAAATATTCTATGAAAGAGATTATTTTTAATTAATTAATTTAAAAACAGTATTGAATTTAAATTCAATACTGTTTTTTGTTTTGTGTAATTGATACCTTGGTAAAATACAATAATCAGTTTTAAATTTTTCTAAAAAATAGTCTTAAGAACTATAAAAATTAACCACAGTATTACTTTTTGTCTTTCTTGTAACATCATATTATGTATTATTCTACAATAAATTAATTACTCCTTACTCTCAAAAATAATTAACACAAAATCAAAAAAATAATCCCATATTATTCGTAATTAAATTTTTAGGAAGTTTTTTAATTTTAATTTTAATTTGCAATCAATTTGCTACATTAGATAAATTAAAAACTTATCATTATGAATCTTAAACAAATTTTAGTATTATTTTTATTTTCTACCTTATTTATCAGTTGTGAAAAACAACCTGAAGAACAAAAAGCCGATATTAATTATATATATGAGGCTACTTATTTAGATACCTTTAAAATGGGTAATCCCGATTTGGTATTAAAAGTACAGCAAATGCATGAGAGCATTATTAAAAAGGATTATGAATCAGCAGGCAGTTTTCTTGCAGACAATGTAGAATTTCGCCTTGAGGATGGTTCTACAATCGAAGGAAAAGAGAATTGTATAAAGTTTATGGTAGAAGCGTATTCTGCTGTAGAGATAGAAGATTATAATGTTGCTGTGAATTTAGCTGTCACTGGAGATAATGGTGATGAATGGGTTTTGCTTTGGGATAATGGTTCTGTGGTAACTGAAGATGGTACCTCTAGTTCCTTTAATTGGATGGAATCTTTTCAGTTTGAGAATGGTAAAATTGTGATGATGAATCAGTATTCTAAACCTAGAAATTAAAAATGCAATATCATTTAGAAATAAAAGAACTCTCTATTTAGAGGGTTTTTTTATTTTTTATCAAAAATTAACTTCGTTTTAATTTTAAGTTCTATTCACATGAATTATCTTTATTGTAAATTCTATTTTAAATAATTAAATGGTTTTATTTTGAGTAAACGAGTTTGTGTGATAGGTGCTGGTCCGTCAGGATTACCAGCAATTAAAAACATTAGTTATGCTGGAATTCAAGTTGTGGCTTATGATTATAACCATGATGTTGGTGGAAATTGGATTTATAATGAAAATGAAAGTCATTCAAGTGTTTTTGAAACTACTCATATAATAAGTTCAAAAACCTTATCTCAATATGAAGATTTTCCCTTCAAACCTGAAGTGTCGGATTATCCATCCCACGAAGAACTTAGGAATTATTTTCAATCGTATGCTAGGCATTTTAATTTGTATGATTTTATACAATTTAACACTCTGGTTAAAACCTGTGTTAGACTCCCTTCAAATGATTGGGAAGTTACCACCATAAAAAATGAAAAAGAACATGTAGAAATTTTTACAGACTTAGTTGTTTGTAATGGTCATCATTGGGAGCCAAAGTATCCAAATTATCTAGGTAATTTTACGGGTGAATTTTTACATTCACATCAGTATAAGAAAGCAGTACCTTTTGTAAATAAAAAAGTATTGGTAATTGGTGGTGGAAATTCTGCATGTGATGTAGCTGTAGAAACCAGTCGAGTAAGCGCTAAAACTTCTATCAGTTGGAGGAGAGGGTATAGAATCATCCCAAAGTTTTTAATGGGAAAGCCCACTGATGTTTTTGCAACAAAAATGACTTTTCTACCCATTTACCTTCGTAATTTACTGGCAGGTTTTATAGCTCATATTAATAATGGTTCTAACAAAATATACGGCTTACCAGAGCCAGATCACAAATTTGGAGCTACTCACCCAACTATTAATAGTGAATTATTATATAAAATAAGACATGGTAAAATACAACCCAAGCCAGAAATTGACAGGTTTGAAGGCAAAACAATTTATTTTAAAGACAGTAGTAGTGAAGAATTTGACTCTGTAATAGCCTGTACCGGTTTTGAGTTGGCGCATCCTTTTTTCGATAAAAAGTTTTTAAATTATACTGAGGGCCCCGTACCTCTTTATCTTAAGATGTTTCATGCAGAATATGATAACCTATACTTCATAGGGATGTTTCAGCCTTTAGGATGTATTTGGCCGGGCGCAGAACAACAAAGTATATTGGCTACACTAGCTTTAAAAGGTTTGTGGAAAAGACCCTCTAACATTAAAGCTTTGTGTGAGAGAGAGGTTACAAATCCGCATATGAAACAAATTAATACCAGTAGACACAGAATAACTGTAGATTTTCATCAATTTTTAAAAGATTTAAAAAAACAGATTAAAAAGGGGAGGTCTTTAATTAAGCTAGCTAGTTAATTTATTTTTTAATTTATTAAAAGGTTCTTCAATCAATACCAACATAAGACCTGCCACAAGAATCGTCACAGCTATAGAAATTATCCCATTTGTAAATACAATTTGAATAGTTGTTAAGCTATTTTCAGCATATTCTGTAAATATTGGAAAGAACCATTCCATAAACATTACATGAAATAAATATGCTGAATAAGATATTTTAGCAATTGGATAAAAGAAATTAGCAGATAAAAAGGTATTTAATGGTTGTATAATTCTTGATTTTGAATAAAGACATGCCATCATTAAAAATACTACGGCATATGAAAAAAGTTCTCGATGAATAATTTCATAATAAACCCCTACGTTTCTTGGTAATTCATAGAATATAGATTCTTTAACTGGAGCTGCTTGACCTAGAGATAAACTTGAGATTATTAAAAAACTAACAATGCTTAATAGTATTAAAAAGTTAGATAAATTCTTTTTATTTTGAAAGAAATTCAGAACCTGTTCCGAGTGATTAACATGAATGTATGCTGCTATTACACCACTTAACAACCCACCATATCTTAGGTGAGTTAACATATAATATCCCCAGAACCATTCTTGCCATACATCTCCAAAAATTTCTCTATTGTATGGGATTTCAAAGTTAAAAATATGGACTGAATAATAATAGGTAAGTATAATAGGGATTATAGCTAGTATTAAAAACAATACTCTCTTTTTACGAAATTTAGGAAATAGAAATACAATTAAAAATGGAATAACAATGTAAAACTGTTCTTCGATAGCTAAAGACCATGTCCAACCCATGTAAGACTTAAATACATAATTATTTACATAAACAAGATTAGACCAAGCTGTTGTCCATCTCTCTGCACCATCTCCGTCAAGAAAATACAAAGCAATAATCATTGAAAAGAGATACACAGGGAACAATCTTAAAAATCTTCTGAGATAGAAAGATTTGAAATTCAAAGTTTTAGTTCTCTTGTATTCCTTAAATAATATACTCCCGATTAAAAATCCACTGATAACAAAAAATAAGTCTACGCCCAAATCTCCCTTTGTTATCCATACCAACAGTGGGTTTTGAGCAACCTCACCTAATATATCTGGGAAAGTATTGTGTTGAAAGATCCAAACATGGAAAATAATAACCCATAAAACTGCTATTGCCCTTATGCCGTCAATAGCTTTAAAATTATTTTTTGGTCTTTTTAGAAATATTTTTTTTAAATCCATTTTAAAAAAAATTTAAGCAATTAATTAACACTTGAATATTTTTAAAATGATAAAATAACCAAGCAATTTTTTTTCAAATGTATGTAAATTACTTCTATTAAAAAACTAATAAATAATTTAAATTAATGCATGGGATTTGACTAATCTTTCTGTATAATTTTTGAGCAAAATAATGAAATAGGTAGTGCGGTATTTGAATGATTAGAGAAGATTTCCATACACAGCTCTGTTGAGTCGTATTATTTTATACCTTTTATCAAAATTAGATTTTGAAACTATTAAAAAATCTTCTTTTATTCCTGTAAGAACACTTAATTGTAGATTAATTTGATCTATGTATTGATTTTTAATTCGTTCATTTTGAATCTTGCTTAAATGATCTTTTTTAACTAGGTTGTATACTTTTGAAAGCTCTATATCTTGTGGTTCTACCATTTTAACAATAGCGATTGATAAGCTGTCTAATTCTATAAATTTGTTTTTAAATCTAATACCGTTATCTAACAGTTTTATAGTTTTTGCATTTGCATACCTCTTTGCTACATAGAAGATTACAACTAATATTATAATAAATACAGAAGCTAGTATAATTTTTTCAGTAATATTTTGTGTGTCATAAAATTTGGTAACTAGTTCCGTTTCTTTAGTAAGTTCACTTAGTGCAATTTTACTTATTTTTCCTTTACCATTTAAATAGTAAACAAAATCTTTATGGTAAACGGGGTTAACACCAAATACAAACTGATATAGAATAGGAGCTATTTTGTATTTAGTAATTGTATTGTTTACAATATCAATTTTAAACAGTTTATTTTGTTTGTTTAGTAAAAATAGATTTGAATCTACTTTGAAAATTGAATGAATTGGAAATATTAGATTTCTTAAAATATCGCCTAATTTTTTCCATTTTTTAGTTTTGAAATTAAATTCCCAAATTTCATTATTAAAATTGTTTAAAGTTCTTACTCCTTTTTCGTGTAGAGAGTTACCACCAAAAAAATAATAAGAATCGTTTAGAATAAAACTTATTTGTTCATTTATAGCTGGAGGTATTTCAGAATCTTCAGAAATAGAATAGCTTTGCCACTCTTTTGTAAGATCTTCAAAGTATATTAAAAAATTAGTTAAAGTCCAGTATCCATATCCACCATGCCTAAAAATAGTATCCTTTCTTACAAAATGTTTACTTCCAATAAAAAAATTTACAATATTAGAATTATCAGTTTTATATAAACTATCATTAGAATTTAATTCAAATATATCCCCCCCTTGTTGTTGTAAAAACAACAACTTATTATTTTTTAGAATTATTTTTGGAGTTGGATTATTATTTTTTTTTATTCTAACGGAGCTCGTAGTTTTTAAATTAGAAAGTGAAATTCGATGAAAAGAGGTGTTGGTTTGATAAATGAGTTGTTTATTGATAGAATCTAATAATATATTTACTGGAATTTGCTTGTCAATATCATTTTGTGAAAACGAAATAAGCGGAACAAAAAGTAAAACTCTTAAAAATAACTTCATCGAAATGATACTAATTTTATTTTTATATTTATATGATTATCAGTATCTTATTTTATTTTTAAATAGTTTAAATGGGGGTAAAATTTTTAATATCATTACAATGATATTAATATGTGTATAATTTTTTAGTTTATTTGTATAGCTAAAGTATGATAATTATATTAAATATAATATTATAGCGTGATAAAGAAAGTGTGAAGATTACTTAAGGGAGCAATACGCTCCCTTTTTTATATATTATTAATACCTTTAGAAAACTAATGCATTTCTACCTCAATATCTAAAAATTAAATTTTTATGATTAAAATCAGATTTCCTCTTATTTGTTTAATATTCGCTTTTAGTGCAAGTTCTCAAAATAAACAAACCATAAGTATAGATTCTTTAGATATAATTTATAGGAAAAATTATAGATTATCTACAAAATTATCTCCTATTGAATTCACTAATACTGCTCATGATTTTTTAAAGTTATTAGATACTCAAAAAAAAGTTTATAAAACTTTTAATGGTCGAAAAATAATATTATTTATAGATGTTGTTTAAACAATATTAAATTTCCTCTTGTAAAAATACTATTTAGAATTAGTTTACATAGTATTTAAATAGTTTAAAACTATTATTTTTTTATTACTTTTTTTACCTTAAAATGTTCTCTTTTTCTTATTAGGTTGTTTTTTAGAAAATATCTAATAAAAATGTATTCAATGAGTTTTGATTCTGTAAATTAATTTTTAATTTTTAATAAATTTTAAGCAATTTTTAATATTAAATGGTGTTGTAGTATTTGATATAAAACAATATATTTACGTCCCTAAGTTTTTTAACTTTTATGAAAATAGAAAAAAGTTTACTTTTATTAATCGTTTCCTTCTTTTTCATATTTGAAGGAAAATCTCAGGAGACACTTCCAATTTATTCAGATTACTTATCTGACAATGTCTATTTAGTTCATCCTTCAGCAGCAGGTATTGGTAATACAGGTAAATTACGCTTTACGGCAAGGCAACAATGGGGTGGGGTAAAAGATGCGCCTACATTACAAACACTAAGTTTTCATAACAGGTTTAGAGAAAAAGCTGCATTAGGTTTTATTCTTTTTAATGATAGTAATGGGTTCCATTCTCAAAAAGGAATTCAAGGTACATTTGCCTATCACTTAGATTTAAATAGAGCTTCCATTTTCAATCAAATATCGTTTGGACTCTCTCTAACCGCAGTTCAGAATCAAGTAGATCAAACACAGTTTTTTGGAGATCCAACAGTAGCTTCAATAATTAGAAGTGACGGCTATTTTAACGCAGATTTTAGTGTAGCTTACCATAAAAAAGGATTTTCATCTTATTTTACGGTTAAAAATCTATTATTATCCGCAAAAAATAATCTTAACAATAGTTTAGAACCCCTAGATTTAAGAAATTATATTCTTTCATTAGGGTATTATTTTGGTGAAAAACAATATTTTCAATTTGAACCTTCAGTAATGATTCAACTTAGAGAATCTACAGGTGAAAGAATTGTAGATTTTAACTTAAAGGCATACAAAGATTTTAATAAAGCACAGTTATGGGGTGCGTTATCCTACAGAAGAGGGTTTGATGCTAAACCAATCGAAGATTTGGTATATATAACTCCTATCATTGGTGTAAACTATAACAAATGGATGTTTTCTTATACTTATACAAGACAGATGAATGATGTAGTTCTTACTGATTTTGGTTTTCACCAAGTTTCCATTGGAGTGAATTTATTTACAAGAAAACCTAGAGCAGCTGCTTGTCCTAACATAAACGCTTCTTTTTAAAATTCTTTTCTTAGAATCTCTACACTATAATTATTTAATAATTTAGATAAAACTTTAGTGTCTTTATTGCTGAAAAACTTATGGATAGTCTTACAGTTTTTTTTTGTTTGAGTAATATTAAATTTTTCTAATATTTTTTTTGTCTGTCTAGCAACAGCAAAACCGGCGTCTATAATTTTTATATCCTTGGGTACTATTCTGCGAATAGAAGGTATTAGATACGGATAATGTGTGCAACCCAAAACTAGTGCATCTATATTTTTTTCCATCATAGGATTCAAATATTTTTCTAGTAAAAACTCAATTTCTTTTGATTCTATCTCACCTTTTTCAATTAAATCGACCAAACCTTCTCCAACTTTTTCTATAATTTTTATGTCACTTTTTAAGTTAGCTGATGTTTTTTCAAATAGATCGCTTTGTATAGTTCCCTTGGTCGCTAAAACACCAATATTATTTGTTTTGGTTACTAAACTAGCTGGCTTTATTGCGGGTTCTATACCTATAAAAGGAATGGTATATTTATCTCTAAGGACTTTAATTGCATTTGTTGTAGCTGTATTACACGCAACAACAATTATTTTAGCATTTTGATTTAGAAGTATTTCTGTGTTTTTTACACAATATTCAATAATTCTATTTTTTGTTTTGGCACCGTACGGCGCATTTTTACTATCAGCCAGGTAAATAGTATTTTCATTTGGTAAAAGTTTATGAACTTCCTTCCAGATAGATGTACCACCTATGCCAGAATCAAAAAAACCGATTGGATTGTCTTTTGTAGAGTTCATAGTTATTGTAAATAAAAAAATCCTACTTGTAAAGTAGGATTTTTTTGTGAAACAATGTTATTAATTAATTTTTCATTGGAGCAGTTGGTTGCTTTACATCTGCCAATAATCCTAGTTTTTCTTTTACAGCATCGTATAAGTTCTCACCATCAGAAACTAAAAGTCCTCTTCCAGCAGAAGCATCTATTACATAAAGAATTTGCTTTGCTTTAGCTACATCATTAATAGCTTTTCTAGCTTTTGCTATAATTGGAACTAGCTTATTATTTTGTTTCTCTTGAATATCTTGATAAGCAGCTTGTTCTGCTTGTTGTATTCTTGAGTTATCAACTTGAACTTCTTGAGCTCTTTGTTTGTTAGTATCTTCAGTCTGTTGTGCTTGTTCTGCAGTATATTTTTTAATTTTATCGTCAAGTTTTTTCTTCATACCATCGATATCATCTTTGTAAGTCTTGGTAATCTTAGCCAATTCTGCTTGTAAAGCTCTTGTTTCAGGCATGTTCGCAATTACTCTTTCATACACTACGTGCCCAATCTTTTGTGCATTTACAATACCACTCATCCCTAAAGTTAAAAATGCAACTAATAGTAGACTCTTCAATTTTCTCATTTTGTTAATTTTAATTATTATTTTAATCTTTATTTTCTTTTTGCTTTCTGATAGCGTCTTTTTTTTCTTTTAATACTCTTCTTTTTTCTTCTATATCTGCAATCCTTTTCTTTCTAGCTTCTTCAATTTTTTTCTTTTTGGCTATACGTTGCTCTTCTTTCTTTTTAGCTGCAGCTTCTCGGTCTTTAATAGCCTTCTGTTGTCTGGCTGTTAGTTCTTTTTTTGGAGCTCTTTTTTTAGCTTTTTTCTCTTTGTTAAGCTTAATTTTACGTTCTCTTACAATTTCATTGAGAACAAAGTCGCTAATATCGTACTTATTATTGGAATATAACATGACTAAATCACTAGATTTATCAAAAACAAAATCATATTTTCTTTTTGACACAATGTCTTTGAGTGAATTGTAAACTTGATCTTGTATAGGTTTAACAAGTTGTTTTCTCAATAAAAACATATCGCCATTAGGTCCAAAATATAAACTTTCCAACCTTCTTAGTTCCTCTTGTTTTAGTAAGATTTCATCTTCTTTTTCCAAAATGAGATCATTTGTTAAAATTGCTCTTTCGTTAGCTAAATCTGTTTTTGACTTTTCTATGAATCTGCTCAATTTATCTAGAGAACTTCTCCATTTAGTTACTTTCGAATTCAATGTATTTTGTGCCTCAAGGTACTCTGGAACATTTTCTAATATATACTCCATGTCTATGTAGGCTATTCTTTGAGCTTTTTGTGCTGTTAAAAGCGAACCACTCAAAAGGAATAGATACAGAAAGACATTCAATATAATTTTTCTATGTTTTAAAAGTATCATACTCTACATTAAAATTAAATTCTATTCTTTTAAAATTGTTGACCAATTATAAAGTGAGTTTGCCATCCAGATTTTATATTAGACCCTGGAAGAGGATCAAAACCGTGGGCAAAATCAATTCCTAAAAGACCAAATGCTGGCATAAAAATACGTATACCTAAACCAGCAGACCTTTTTAGGTTAAACGGGTTAAAGTTAGTAAAATTGTCATAAGAATTACCAGCCTCTAAAAATCCTATTGTATAAATTGAAGCTGAAGGCTTGTCTGTGATAGAATATCTTAATTCTAATTGAAACTTATTGTAAATAGTTCCACCTTCAATTGAAGACAATCTATTGTTTTCATATCCCCTTAAGCCAACACTTTCTCTACCGTCTAATTGAAATTGAGCTATACCATCTCCACCTACAAAGAAACGTTCAAAAGGAGTACTTCCTAATTCACTATTATAGAATCCGAGGTATCCCATTTCTGCATTGGCCATCAACACCAATTTGTCTGTAAAACCGTTATACCACTTACCTTTAAATAATAATTTATAGTACTCTAGCCATTTAAATCTTTCCGCAGGTTCTAAACTTTGGTAATCTGTATTGTTAAAAAGCGAATAAGGAATAGTTGCTTTGGCACTAATACTAAATGTAGATCCATAGGTAGGAAATATTAAACTAGGACCAGCAGAATTTCTACTTAAACTAATGTTATAAGCAAGATTGTTCAAGTCTCCATCACTTAGAATATCTGTTCCCACTCTAAACTGATAGTCATCTAGATTAAAGCTTTGGTAACTAAATGTTTGAGATAGAGTGAAAAAATCACTAGGCCACGTTAATCGTTTTGCAAGCCCAATAGAAGCACCTCTAATACCTAGACTTCTATTTTTATCTACATCAAAAGTTCGACGATCTAATTGAAATTGTTTAGAAGAGTATACAGAAAAAGACAATGATTGTGGTTTTTTACCTCCAAACCATGGCTCAGTAAAAGAAAAACTATAGGTATTAAAAGTTCTACTTGTTTGCAACCTTAATGACAATGATTGACCATCTCCCATAGGAAGTGGTTTGTATGCTTCTTTTTTAAATATATTTCTTATAGAAAAGTTATTAAAAGACAATCCTAATGTTCCAATAAAAGATCCACCACCATAACCTCCTTGAAGTTCTATTTGACTTCCTCCTTTTTCTATCACTGAAAATTCTATATCTGCAGTTTTATCTTGATAATTTGGTTTTACGTCTGGTGTTACGTTCGTGTCAAAGAAACCTAGCTGACCAATTTCACGAATAGATCTGATGATGGCATCTCTACTGAATAATGAACCTGGTTTTACTCTTAATTCTCTAAATACAACAAAATCATTGGTTTTATCGTTTCCAACAATACTTACTTTATTTATGGTAGCTTTTTCATCTTCTCTAATTCTAACTTCAACAGTTATAGAATCATTTACAACTTTAGTTTCTACAGCATTAACAGACGAAAATAAGAATCCACTGTTTTGATATAATGTTTGAATATCTTCTGATGTTGGGCTCCCGTCTCCTGTAATTCTTTCTTTTAATACACCTCCATTGTACACATCTCCTTTTTCAATCTTTAAAAGGGTATTTAGTTGTTGATCTGTATAGCTTTTATTTCCAACATAAACGATATCTCCAAAAATGTATTGTCTACCTTCTTCTAGTTCAATATCTATATTAATTGTATTGTCATCATTCCATGAAATAGAATCGGACAATATTCTAGAATCTCTATACCCTAATCTACTGTAGGTATCTAATATGCTTTCAAGATCTTCTTTAAACTCATCATCTATGTATTTAGACCCTTTCCAAAACCTTCCTAAGAATTTCCTTTTGGTATTGCTCATTGCAGCCCTTAATTTACCATCTTCTAAAGCTTCGTTACCTTTAAAATTAATATTCTTAATCTTAATTTTGGACCCCTTATCTATAAAAATTCTCATATTTACAGAGTTGATGTCTGACGAATCTAGTCTAGTATTTATATTTACTTTGGTCTTTAAGAATCCTTTATCTGTATATTTTTTTCGGATGTAATTTTTAGTAGTTACAATCAAATTATCTGTAACCATAGCTCCTGTTTTCAGTTCAGCTTCAGTTTTTAATGTTTTTGACTTATTTTTTTTAATACCTGCAATGCTAATTTGGTTCAGCTGAGGAAGTTCCTTTACGTCAAATTCTAAATAAATGGTGTTGCCATCAACTCTTAATAGATAAACCTCTACCGTTCTAAATTGCTTACTTTCATATAGCTTTTTGATAGCGCTCGTTAATTTATCCCCTGGTAATTTTAGGGGTTGTCCTATTTTAAGTCCTGTAAAAACTTTGACTGTAGACTCTGTGAATTTTTGTAAACCAGTTACTGAGATTCCTCCAAGAATATATTCCTTGCCTTTCTCATACACAATATTTTTTTGAACTGTGATAGAATCGTTTTTTACTGTAGCAGAAGAGCTATTAGTATCTTGTGCTTTAGAGGGGATAGCTAATAAAACAAGTATAATTGTAAAAAAAATTGCATTATAAATAATACTATTCTGTAATTGTAATCTGATCGCTAGTTTTTCCAAATCTTCGTTCTCTATTCTGATATTCTATAATAGCATCATAAAAATGCTCCTTTCTAAAATCTGGCCAAAGTATATTAGTGAAATATAATTCGGCATAAGCCATTTGCCATAAAAGAAAATTGCTTATTCTTTTTTCGCCGCTAGTTCTTATCATCAAATCAACGTCGGGCAAATTAAACGTATATAAATGATTATTTATAATTT
>Ga0233394_1000185_pt1 | contig 21271 bp, 19 predicted proteins | sample 24DmetaG_FD_190481 | JGI IMG/M metagenome (GOLD analysis project Ga0233394, IMG submission 190481) | Seawater microbial communities from Monterey Bay, California, United States - 24D | ecosystem: Environmental > Aquatic > Marine > Coastal | place: USA: California | collected 2016-11-02 | reverse complement strand
AGAAGATAATATTAAACAACAATTTAAAAAATCTCTAAGTTTAAAAAACTTAAGTTATTCAGACCCCTATTGGCTTCAATCTGAGGGTTCTCTTGGAATGTATACGGTAAATCAAAGAACATTAATAGGTAAGCCAGAAACCCCAAGAAAAGCTTATGTATTCTTTAATTTATTAATAGATACTGTTCCAATTAAAATTAAGAAAAATATTATACACAGGTATTCTAAAAGAGATAAAGGTGAATTGTATGATCCTTTTGAGATTTTACCCTTGGTAACTACAAAGTTAAATGAAAAGGTATTACTTTTTTCAGATGCTAACGAACAGAAGGTTACTGTAGGAGTTCGTTCCGGCACGAATAACATTAAAGGCAAATTATTTTTAGAGGCTCCTAAAGAATGGAAAGTTTCTCCAGCTTTTATTGATATAGAAATTAAACAAAAAGGAGATATTCAAGCATATGAATTTAAAATAATTCCAACTGTTGATGACTCTGAAGGAATTATTAAAGCCAGTGTTATAGTAGATGGCAATAAATTTGACAAAGAATTAATTGAAATTAAATATGATCATATCCCTAAACAAACTGTTCTAAAAAAATCACAGGCAAAAGTGGTTCGTTTAAATATTAAAAAAGCTGGCAACTTTATTGGATACATAAAAGGTGCTGGAGATCTAGTTCCTGAAAGTTTAAAACAGATTGGTTATACAGTAGTTATGATTAATCCAGAAGAGATAACCACAGCACATTTGAAAAAATTTGATGCAGTAGTCCTAGGTATTAGGGCATATAATACTGTACCGATTTTAAAATATAAACAAAAATTTTTGCTTGAATATGTAAAAAATGGTGGAAATATGGTTGTACAATATAATACAAGTAGAAGAGTTGATGTAGCGGCACCTTTTGAATTAAATCTCTCAAGAGATAGAGTTACCGATGAAAATGCTAAAGTAGAAATTTTGCAAAAAAAACATAGTATTATGAATTTTCCAAATAAGATTTCTGAACAAGATTTTAAAGGTTGGGTTCAGGAAAGAGGTTTGTATTTTCCAAACTCATGGAGTTCAGAATATATTCCGATCTTATCTATGAATGATAAAGGTGAAAAAGCCAAAAAAGGTAGTTTGTTGGTAGCTAAATATGGTAAAGGGAATTATATATATACAGGATTAAGTTTTTTTAGAGAATTACCTGCTGGAGTTTCTGGAGCTTATAAACTATTTGCCAATATTCTATCTACAGGGAAAATAAATGTTGAGCAACAAAATCAATTAAAAAAATAAATCATGAAAAATATAAAACAACATTGGAAAAAAATATATTCAATTGTTCTAATTGTTAATGTTATATATATTGTTGTTTTTTACTTAATAACAAAATCTTACGCTAATTAATTATGGAAGTTTCAAAATTACATCTATTAGATTGGTTTGTTTTACTTTCAACGTTGTTATTCATTGTCATTTACGGTGTTTATAAAACTAAAAAATTAAACAATGGCGTGGAGGATTATATTAAGGGAGGAAAAGATACAAAATGGTGGACTATAGGCTTATCTGTAATGGCTACTCAAGCTAGTGCAATTACTTTTTTATCAACACCAGGTCAGGCTTTTCATGATGGTATGGGCTTTGTTCAATTTTATTTTGGTCTTCCTATTGCAATGGTTATTATATGTCTTGTTTTTATACCAATTTATTACAAATTAAATGTTTATACTGCATACGAGTTTTTAGAGACTAGATTTGATTTAAAAACGAGAACACTTACCGCTTTTCTTTTTTTAATCCAACGTGGATTAGCTGCTGGTATTACCATTTATGCACCTGCAATTATTTTATCGTATGTTCTTGGTTGGGATTTAATTGCACTAAATATTGTTATAGGTTTAGTGGTTATTTTTTACACTGTTTCCGGAGGAACAAAGGCAGTAAATGTAACTCAGAAGCAGCAAATGATTATTATATTTTTAGGTATGGTTACTGCTTTTACTCTAATTATGTTTTACATGCCTGATGGAATAACATTTTCTAAAGCATTAGATATCGCAGGTGCTAGTGATAAAATGAAAGTATTAGATTTTTCATTTGACTTAGATAAAAAATACACCATATGGACTGGTTTTTTGGGTGGGACATTCCTAATGCTTTCTTATTTCGGTACAGATCAAAGTCAAGTACAAAGATACTTATCTGGAAAATCCCTTAGAGAAAGTCAGTTGGGGTTATTATTTAATGGCTTATTAAAAGTGCCAATGCAATTCTTCATACTACTTACCGGGGTAATGGTATTTGTTTTTTATCAATTTAACGCATCTCCGCTAAATTTTAATCCTAAAGCCAATGAAGCTATAATTAGTTCTTCATATTATGAAGAGTTCAAAGAATTAGAAGAACAACATATAGTTATTGAAAATAAAAAGAAAACACTTCTTTTAGATGGCCTACAAGATTCCGATAGGGATAAAATTATAGCATTAAATGAAAAAGATAAAATTTTAAAGAATCAAGCAAAAAATATTATCAAAAAAGTTGATGCAATTTCTGATGAAAAAATTGAAGAAAATGATAAAGATTATGTTTTTATTCATTTTATAGTAAATAATCTTCCAAAAGGTATTATTGGATTATTATTGGCTGTTATTTTAGCTGCTGCAATGTCATCTACAGCATCAGAATTAAATTCTTTAGCTTCCACCACAACTATTGATATATATAAAAGAAATATAGCTAATGAAAGAGATGAGGCCCATTATGTAAAGTCTTCAAAATGGCTAACTTTTTCTTGGGGTATTATGGCTATTATAATTGCTTGTATTGCAGACTTATTTGATAATTTAATCCAATTAGTTAATATTATTGGATCTCTTTTTTATGGAAATGTATTAGGTATTTTTTTACTAGCATTCTTTTTCAAAAAAGTTAAAGGTAATGCTGTTTTCATTGCTGCAATTATCACAGAAATAATAATTTTACTGATTTTTTATTTTGGAATTTATCAACCTGAATCGCTCGGTTTAGCGCCAGTACTCAGTTATTTATGGCTTAATTTTGTGGGATGTGTATTGGTTATATTTATAGCTTTAATATATGGCTTTAAAGAAACTCATCTGAAAATTAAAATTAACTTGATATTAATATCAGTTACTTTTATAAAAACTGTTTATGATGCTATTTATTTAGATTTAACTCTTTATCATGTATTAGTTCTAATGTTCTTATTTTTATTGATAGGAGTATTAAGTATTGAAAAAAAATCATCAGCACTATCAACCTAAAGTAGTTTTAGCAGTATTAAATTATATGATTAAACAAGAGATAAAGATGATTCGATGGGGAATATTAGGGTTAGGGCATATCGCCAAAAAATTCGCTCAGGATATTGTTTCTGTTCACGGAGCTGAATTGTATGCAGTTGCATCAAGGAGTTCTGAAAAAGCCTCCTCTTTTGCAAATCAATTTGATGTTTCTGTTAGTTATGATTCTTATGATTTATTAGTTCAAGACCAATTAGTAGATGCTATTTACATTGCAACTCCACATAGTTTTCATAAAGAACATACAATTCTATGTTTAAAACACAAAAAAGCTGTTTTATGTGAAAAACCTTTTGCGATGAATTTGGAGGAAGTAGAGGAAATGATAGGTGTCTCTGTAAAAGAAAATACACTTTTAATGGAGGCACTTTGGACTACTTTTTTACCTCATTATCAATATGTTTTAAATTTTTTAAAAAATAAGACTTTTGGAAAAGTTATTCTATTAGAGGCAGATTTTGGATTTCAATCAACGCATAGTTTAGAGAGTAGAGTACTTAAAAAAGAATTGGGGGGTGGGAGTTTACTGGATATTGGAATTTACCCTGTTTTTGCTGCATTATCTACTTTGGGAGTTCCAAAATACATAGAAGCTGATGCAACTTTTTTTACCAATGGCGCAGATTCATCTTGTGAGATGATTTTTAATTATGACAATGCCAAAGCAATTTTGAAAAGTACCTTTTTGAAGGAAACACCTACTGAAGCTGTTTTTACTTGCGAGCATGGAGTCATTAAAATTAACACTAGATTTCACCAACCAACAACAATTACTTTACTGCAAAATGGAATTGAAAGACATGTAGATTTTTCTGCTCAAACTTTTGGATATAATTTTGAAATTGAACATTTTAATCAATTACTAAGAGATCATAAAAAAGAAAGTGAACTCATGAGTTTTTCTTTTTCAAAGGATTTAATAGCTACATTAGACCTCATTAGAAAAAAAATTAATTTAGATTACTAATTTTCCTGTATGATGATCACTATTAGAAAAGCAGCTATTGAAGATTTACCTGTTCTCTTTGAATTTGAACAAGGAGTTTTAACTGCAGAAAGACCATTGGATGAAACCTTAAAATTAAAAAACACCTATTATTATGATATTCCAAACCTTATTAATGACTCAGATGTAGAGCTTGTTGTTGCTGAAATTAATGGTGTGACCGCAGGATGTGGATATGCGCGAATAAAGCAAGCTAGAGATTGTTTTCAATTTGATCAATTTTCTTACTTAGGGTTTATGTTTACAAAAGAAGAATATAGAGGAAAAGGTGTTAATAAAACGATTATGAATTATTTGTATGATTGGTCTTTATCGAGAGGTGTTTATGAAGTCAGACTTGAAGTATATCCGACAAACAATGCTGCAATAAAAGCCTATGAGAAATCAGGAATGACATGTTCCATGCAAACTATGCGTGTAGATCTTAGAAGTAAAAATTTAAAAGACAGCTGATCAGCTGCCTTTTAAATTTTTATAAATATTGAATAATATTATTTGACACTCCATTCGGCAAGTGATTCTGTATTCATTTTGATATAAGCTTCATTTCCAGCTTCTTTTGAAAGTTCTAGAGATTTTTTAGCAACTGCTATCGCCTTTTCTGTATCCCCCATTTTTGCATAAATTAAAGACTGTTGTCTCAATTGCCAAAATGCTGGCTTTTCTGTCAAGGACATTGCCTTTTCCATCCATTCATTTGCTTTTTTGATGTCTAAGTCTTGTTGTCTGTAATAGATAGCGGCATTATAATAATCTCCAGCTTCAGGGCTTGCAGCCATTACAGCAGCTATGGTTTTAGAAACTAATTTATCTGTTGGAACTTCAAATTTTATTCCAACATATGTTTTTTCCCAGAGGATACCTAGTACTGCAGAGGTTCCAGATACGTCGTCAAAAGTAATGGTAAATGTTTCAACATTCATTGGCATTGAGTAAACTTCTACACTTGTTTTTGCAACAACCTTTGTGTTATCCCAATCTCTAGGGACACCACTATTATCAGATTCAGAATAGAACATAACTTCCCAAGAATTTTCGTTTGGAACAGTATAGAGCCCATAAGAACCTGCATTAAGTGTTTGTCCGTCAATAGACACATCAGAACTAAAGGTAACTTTTGTATTCGAATTAGCACCTGTTCTCCATGTTTTTCCATAGGGAACTAAATCTCCAAAAATAGTTCTTCCTTTTACTCCAGGTCTAGAATATTCTACTGATACATCCGTTAGGCCAACTCGTTGCTCTACTTTCGCTTTTGGGCTAGGTTGAGGCGTGGTAATTTTTAATTTAGTTTCTGGTTTTTTTTCTACTTCAACTGAAGAAGATACATTGTCACAACTACTAAAAGTGATACTAATAATTAGTGTAAAAACACTCGCAATTTTTAAAATATTTTTTTTCATAAGTTATTAAAGTTTTAGGGACATAAAAATACAATTATTTTAAGTAGTTTAAGAATCGACTTAGTTTTCTTTTCCTGGATTATAGATTTTTTTTGCACGTTTTAAAACATCTTTTTTGTAATAGGCTACATCTTTAAAATTTGCTTTAATATAGGGTATAGTCTGATCATCAAAATGAGGTGAATTTGGATCTCCACTTTGACCTCCAGCTAATATTGTTTTGGCAGTTACCTTCTCTCCAAATTCAACAACCGCAACAAAACTATTTCCAGATGTCCCATACTGGCGTTTGGTGTTTTTTCCAAACTGAGTTCCATATGAAGCTAAAGCACCCCATTTACCTGAAGCCATACCAACGGGTAAACTTTTTTTATTGTCATTAAAATCTTGAACAATATTTCCATCATTTCTTTGGTATCTGTTAAATTCTCCCCACGGGGTTTTCCATGTCCCAAAATCTTCTATTAAATTTTGTAGGCTTTTTTCAAAAATTGCCATACGTTCCTCTGGAGACGATTTTACACTCATATATTCAAAACGAGCCAATCTTGAGGTTCTTTTTCCAAAAGACATCGTTGGAATTTTTCCCGATTTATGGTAGGTATTAATATAGAATTGTGCTAACGTCATTTCTATTGAATTTATAGAGACTTTAAAATCCCATTTTTTTAACACCTTGATAGCATCTTTGACATTTTTAGATTGTGAAGGTGTTTTTTTTGCAGCTTCAATTAATCCTGATATAAGTTTATCTGCTCCGGGGAGATATGGATCATAAGCAAGTTTAATTAATGATTCTAAAGTCAGGTTTTCTGCTTTTTTTAATAAAGGAATTGCATGTATACCTCTAAAATTCTCTGGAAAAGAAGACATGTATTTTGGATAGTCTTCTTTTTTTGGACTGTATTCTGCTGCAGAGCTAAAAGGGGTAGAGTTGCAGTTTTGAATCCAGTGCGTAGGAGGATTTTTTACAAAAATATTATCCTCTAATTTATGTAATCCTTTCCAATCTGTGGCTGGATTACTTCCATCAACAGGTTTAGTGTAATCAAATTTTTCATTCCTCACAGGAATAAAATTCCCGTGATAGTAAGCAATTGTTCCATTAGCATCTGCATAAACAGTATTATTTGAAGAATTTGTTCTGATATCCATCATTTCATGAAATTCATCATGATTTGATTTTTTTGTTCTAGTAAATGACTGTTCCAATGCTTTTATAGGACTCCACATTAGTGCAGTTGAAATCCAATGCTCTTCTTCAGCATGGGTAATTGGTCCATGATGAGTTCTGTATAAAGTAAAGTCTTTTGAGGAGATTCCGGTATTTGTAGTATATTTTAATGTAACCTCAACAGAATCTATTGGAAGCATTTTTTCTCCATATTTATAATGTATTTTATTATTAGTTTTTACAATAGTTTCTTTGAATTCATCAATGATATCTGTGCCCGTAGAAGTATGCATCCATCCAGTTTTTTCGTTAAAACCTTGGTAGATAAAAAATTGACCCCAGGTTGTTGCTCCGTAAGCGTTTAAGCCCTCTTCACTAACAACATGAGATTCACCTCTAAAGAAAAAAGAGGTATGGGGATTTATTAATAGCATGGCATTTCCGGAAGCTGTTTTTTCTCCACCTATTGCAAAACCATTTGAGCCTCTTGGTTCATTATCTTTCAAGCGAATTAATCCCTCAGAAATTGCTAATTTTTTTTGATTTGTTTGGGGTTCATAAAAATCTCTTATTTTTTTAGTAGACACCCTTTCAATATCTCCCCCAATAGATCCTTCACTAAAATACATAGGCATCCATGGCTCAAAATGAGTTATTAACTTAGGAGTTACTTCTGGATGATTTTTTAAATAAAAGTTAATACCATCTGCAAATGCAATACAAAGTTCTTGAAGCCATTTAGGACTGTTCTCATAATTTAAAATTGCTTCTTCTTGGGTCATGTATAGGTTAGCTCTTACATCACTATATAGGGCTTTCTCTCCTTCAACTTCTGCTAATCTTCCAATAGCCCATATATAATTTCTTTCTACACGGTTAAAATCATCTTCACATTGAGCATATAACATTCCAAATACAGCATCAGCATCTGTTTTTCCATAAATATGAGGAACTCCAAAATCATCTCTAATAATTTCTGTATTCTTAGCTCTGTGATTCCAGCGTTCTATTTCATTAAGAGTGTTAATATTCGTTTTAGGATTAGAACAACCTAAGGTAAAAATACTGATGACTAATAAAATAAATTTTTTCATAAGATGAATATTAAATTTAATATGAAATAGCAAGGTAAAACATAATAAAAAGGTAACCTAAACAAAACGTATCTTTGCATTTGAGTTTATAATATTTGATAACAAGAATAAAAATGAAAAATTATATAGCTGAATTTATAGGTACTTTTGCAATGATTTTTTGTGGAACTGGTGCTATGACTATTAATGAGGTTACAGGTGGAGATGTTACCCATGTTGGAATAGGAATTACTTGGGGATTAATTGTTATGGCTATGATTTATGCTTTTGGAGAAATATCAGGAGCTCATTTTAATCCTGCAGTATCTATTGCCTTTGCTTATGCTAAGAAGTTTTCTTGGAAAGAGGTTCCCAAGTATATATTTTTCCAAGTAGCAGGTGCTTTTGCTGCTAGTTTATTATTGATGTGGTTATTTCCTAAAAGTGAACTACTAGGAGCAACAATTCCTTCTGTTGATATTTGGCGAGCTTTTGTATTAGAGTTAATACTCACATTTTTTTTAATGGTTGTTATTATTAATGTTTCTACAGGAAGTAAAGAAATAGGTATGATGGCGGGTATAGCTATTGGGTCTGTAGTATTATTGGAAGCACTTTTTGCTGGACCCATAACTAATGCATCAATGAATCCTGCACGTTCATTAGCTCCAAATATTGTTTCGGGAAATATCAAAGGTCTTTGGTTGTATATATTAGCTCCAATCATAGGAGCATTACTAGCAGTAGTGAGTTGCAAATTTGTAAAGCATGAAAATTGTTGCGATGAAGAATGTTAGCATACTTGGTTGCGGTTGGTTTGGAAAACCCTTGGCGGTTTCTTTACTAAATGATGGTTTTTTAGTAAAAGGATCTACAACTTCTGAGATTAAAATTCAAGAATTAGAAACTTTAGGAATAGAATCATATCTTATTGATATTACAGAATTTGAAGAATTTGATTTATTCTTAGCCTCAGATATTCTTTTAATAGCCATAACCTCAAAAGATATTGATGCTTATGAACGATTTATTGAACAAATTCAGGATTCATCCATTCAAAAAGTAATATTTATTAGTTCTACTTCAGTATATCCAGCAACAAATTCAGTTGTAACAGAAGAATCAATTCCATTAAACACTTCTCTTTTAGAAATTGAAAATCTTTTTAGAGATAATACTTTTTTCGAAACAACCATCATTCGTTTTGCCGGATTATTTGGCCCTGGTAGACATCCAGGAAGTTGGTTTAAGAATGGTAAAGTAATAGCCTATCCTGATGGTTTTGTGAATATGATTCATTTGGAAGATTGTATTAATATCATTCATGAAATTATTGAACAAGATTGTTGGAATACAACATTTAATGCTTGTTCTAATGATCACCCTACTAGAAGAGAATTTTACACAAACGCTAGAAACAGTTTGAATTTTGAAATTCCAGTTTTTGAGGAGAATTCCCAATTAAAATTCAAAATAATTAGTTCTAAAAAACTACAAAAAGAATTGAGTTATCAGTTTATTCACGATAATATGTTATTAATTTAAGAATATTTTCTTTTTCTCAAATATTGAAATACTAAACCGAATGTTAATAATACCATTAAGGGTAAAATAATGTTTACAAACTGCCAATAAGTTTTTTCTTGGTATGCCTTTTTCTTATCTAATAAATTAATTTGAATGTTTTTATTTCTCAATTCAATTAAGCCATTATCATCTAATAAATAATCTATTGCATTCAATAAAAATTCTTTGTTTCCAAATTGTTCACCTGTCCATTTATCTTTAGCCAAGTCAAAAGGTTTTCCTTTTTGTAGTTGATTTCTTCCAATATCTCCGTCAGAAATTACCACCATTTTATTATAAAGACTCTTTTTTCTAAAATTAAGTATACTAAAAGGTTTAACCCTGTCTGTATACATTGAGTTAAATAAACCTTCTGTTAAAAGTCCAGTAATTTGAAAACCAGATGAGTATTCCTCCTCTTTAGGTTCTTTAGCTATACTTTTAAGTTCTACAATAGCTGGTGTTCCTACTTTTTTTGTTAACATGGAACTTACTAACAATGGTGTTTTTTTAAGACTATTCTGAAGTGTGTCAATTTGATTTGCAAATCGTAACCTAACCGGGGCAATATTTTTTGATATGGCATGATTTGGATTTCCTGAAACTAAGGGATGATAAAACCAGTTTAAATTTTGAAATTGAGGTTTATCTCCAATGTTACCAGTAGCCAAAGGAATTTTAGCAGCATATAAATCTTGAAGTAAAGTTGCATTTACTCGTAATCCATAGGAAAAGAAAAAATCAGTTAAATTTAAATCTCTGGGGTAAGCCAACATGCTACCATTATTATACAAGCTATCTGTATCTGCCTGAACGTTTTCGATCATCCATAGCGTTTTTCCTCCATTAATTATATATTGATCTAGGACTAACTTTTCATTTTCTGTAAAAGGTTGAGTTGGTTTTGCTATAATGGCAAGGTCAAATTGTTGAAGATCAATTAAGCTCTTTTCAGGGTTGGTTTTTACCGAATCTAATGTGAACTTCGCTAATCTATGTTTTTTAGTCACCTCACTTAAAAAAGAATATAATTGTATATCTGATAATTCACCATTTCCAGTAAGAACAGCTATTTTTTTTTCTTTTTCTTCTTGAAGTTTATAAATGGCATTACTAAAAGAAAATTCTAAACTTTCTATAGCTTTTTCTAGCTGATCTTCTTGAGATTGTGAAGTTCCATTTGTTAATAATGAAACCTTACTTGTTTTATTTTTGTATGAGATTTCTGCCCAAGGAAAAATAATAGCATTAGATAATATACCATCTTCTTTTACAGTTAATTGACTAGGAATCATCCCTGCTTTTATTAATTTTTCTCTTTGATTGTCTGGACGTATGAATTGAATTTTAATTAATGAATTATTAGCACTTAATTCCTCTAAAAATTGTCTAGTTTCGATTTGTAAGCGTTTAAATTCAGAAGGAAAATCACCTTCTAAATAAACCTTAATAAGTAGCTGTTTATCTATTTTATTAATTACTTCTTTTGTAACTGAAGCTAAAGTATACCTTTTGTCTGAAGTCAAATCAATTCTAGTATATAGCCTCTGATTAAAAATATTTAGTAGAATTAATACTATAGCTAAACTAAAAATATGTCTTACTCTTTTATTCATTCATTAACTTTTTTTTGGTTAGGAATAAAAAGAAGACAATTATGCTTATAAAATAAAATATGTCTCTAGTATCTATAACTCCTCTACTAATACTTTTAAAATGAGTATTCATCCCAAATAATTTTATACTATAAGATGAATTTCCAAATAAACTTGATATGGCATCAAACCCATAGTAGATAAAGAAGGTTGTAAAAGCTCCAATTAAGAATGCAGTAATTTGATTTTTTGAAATAGAAGAAGTAAAAACTCCTATTGAAGCAAATGAACTGGATAATAAAAATAAGCCAGTGTAGGAGCCAATAGTACTTCCATAATCAATATTTCCTGATGGGTTTCCTAATTGAATAATAGAATATACGTAAGTAAAAGTTGGAATTATTGCAATTATTATCAATAATAAAACTGCAGAAAATTTACCTAATACAATCTGAAAATTTGAGACAGGTTTAGTTTTTAAAATTTCGATAGTTCCAGTATGAAATTCATCTGAAAATGTTTTCATGGTAATTGCTGGGACTAAAAATATTAACAACCATGGTGTTAGAAAGAAAAAACTAGTAAGATCAGCAAAACCAGCATTCAAAATATTTAATTCATCATTAAAAACCCATAAAAACAATCCATTTACCAATAGAAAAATTCCAATGACCAAATAGGCAATGGAGGAAGAAAAAAATGAATTAAATTCTTTTTTTAATATCGCTAGCATAGATAATTATTATTTTTTTAAATGAAATACTTTTTTATGGTCGAAATCCTTCTCTATTTTTTTGATAAATAAATTTATACTTTTTTATTCAAGGCTATATAGACTTCATTATCTTTTTGAGTAAAATTTTTAATTGTTGTCAGGCTCATTGTGTACATTCCAAAATTTCTTTAAGTAAATTCTATGGTTATTGTATCTCTGTAGTCTAAACCTAACAGGGTAGTAGCTCCTCCAACGGTTTTTAAATTACTTCGGTAAATGGCAATTTCTAAATACCCAGCTGAATTAAATAAAGCCAATCTGTTTCCATCAAATTGACGTGAATCTGAGGGGTTTTCACCTAATATTTCATTGTATTTATTTACTATTTTTGTAAAAGTATACCTTGCTGCAGAAATTTTAAAATTTCTTCCTTTTCCTACATCAACAAAAAGTTTTTTATTAATGTTACTTATTATGTTTCCATAATTATCAATGTAAATGACACCTCCTGTGATTGTTTTTTGATCTTGACTTATTTTTGGTTGAATTTCAGTCATTTCCTTGTAATTTGATGTTTCTTTTCCAATTACAGTTAAATTTCCGCCCCTTGAGATAAAGCAAGCTACTTGAACAAAAACATCCAGCACAGGAAAGCTACTCTCAATTCTATCATGGATATTAATTTCCACAACTTTAGTTGGTTTAATGTCTTTGGTGATCATGCAAATTAATCCATTATCTGGGCAAACGAAATAATGATTATCTATTGCTAAAGCTATGTGTTTGTTTGTGTCACTCAATTCAGAGTCAACCCCAATAATGTGAATCGTTCCCTCAGGAAAACTTTTGTATGAATTTTTTAAAATATAAGCAGTTTCAGTGATGTTAAATGGAGAAATTTGATGAGTAATATCAACAATTTTTGCATCAGGTAATTCTGAATATATAGCCCCTTTAACTGCACCCACAAAGTGGTCTTTTGTTCCAAAATCAGTAGTTAATGTTATTATAGACATTAATATTGGCTGTTAATTAAATGTGTAAAAGTTGCTTAAAAATTTCACACAAAGCTAAACATTTCTGAAAATTTATTCACTATTTTTAAGTTGTATTATTTAATAATAACCAATAAAACAAAAACATTTGAACGAACGCATCATTGAGCTTACTGAAATTAATCCAAAAGATTTCTTCGGAGCACACAATAGCACTATAGAGCAATTAAAAAGATATTTTCCAAAAATTAAAATTGTTGCTAGAGGATCAAAACTTAAAATTTATGGAGAATCTGATCTTCTTAATGAGTTTGAAAAGCGTTTAGGAATGCTTATTAAATATTTTAATCGATACAATAAGTTAGATGAGAATAGTATAGAAAGAATTTTAACTTCTACAGGAAAAGAGGAAAAGTCAGGAGGAGTAAAGGCAAAAGATATTTTAGTTCATGGTGTTAATGGGAGGCACATCAAAGCTCAGACAGAAAATCAAAGAAAAATGGTTTCAATGATGCAAAAAAATGATATGTTATTTGCCGTAGGACCAGCTGGAACTGGAAAAACATATACTGCGGTAGCATTGGCTGTAAAGGCTTTAAAGGAAAAAGAAGTTAGGAGAATTATTTTAACTAGACCGGCAGTTGAGTCTGGTGAAAACTTAGGATTTCTTCCGGGAGATTTAAAAGAAAAATTAGATCCTTATATGCAACCACTTTATGATGCATTGAGAGATATGATCCCTCATGAAAAATTAGAATCACATTTAGAGAAAGGTATAATACAAATTGCTCCACTTGCATTTATGCGAGGAAGAACACTAGATAACGCCTTTGTGATTTTGGATGAAGCTCAAAATACCACTCACAATCAAATGAAAATGTTTTTGACAAGAATGGGTAAAAATGCAAAGTTTGTTATAAATGGAGACCCAGGTCAAATAGATCTTCCCAGAAAACAGATATCTGGATTAAAAGAATCATTATTAGCGTTAAAAGATATAGACGGAATCGCTCAAATTTATTTAGATGATAAGGATGTAATACGTCATCGTTTAGTAAAAAGTATTATTAGTGCTTATAAAGGCATTGAAACTGATTAATATTAATCCGCTTTAACTATTTTTGCAATTCAATCACACAACAATTTATGAATACCATAAACGAAACTAATTTTCAATTTCCCAAGCAGAAAAATGTTTACAAGGGTAAAGTAAGAGAGGTCTATAACATTGATGATAAATTACTTGTCATGATTGCTTCAGATAGATTATCAGCATTTGATGTTATTATGCCTAGACAAATTCCTTTTAAGGGACAAATTCTTAATCAAATAGCTACAAAAATGATGAAGGAAACAGAAGATATAGTTCCTAATTGGTTAATTGCTAATCCAGATGAAAATGTAGCTGTTGGTCATCTGTGTACACCTTTTAAAGTTGAAATGGTTATACGTGGTTATTTATCCGGACATGCGGCTAGAGAATATAAACTTGGAAAAAGAATTTTATGTGGTGTTTCCATGAAAGATGGGATTAAAGAAAATGGAAAATTTCCAGTACCGATTATTACTCCATCAACAAAAGCTGAAAATGGAGATCATGATGAAGATATTTCAAGAGAAGATATTTTAGCAAAAGGTATTGTTTCAGAAGAAGATTATTTGATTTTAGAGGATTATACTAGAAAACTATTTCAGAGAGGTACTGAAATTGCTGCAAAACGCGGATTAATTTTAGTTGATACAAAATATGAATTTGGAAAAACAGCATCAGGTAAAATAGTTCTTATCGACGAGATTCATACTCCAGATTCTTCCCGTTATTTTTATGCCGAGGGTTATCAAAAAAGACAAGACAACAATGAACCTCAAAAACAATTATCTAAAGAATTTGTTCGTCAATGGTTAATTGAAAATGGTTTTCAAGGCAAAGAAGGAGAACTTATACCTGCCATGTCAGATCAAAAAATTTCAGAAATTTCTGACCGTTATATAGAATTATATGAGCAAATTACAGGAGATGTTTTTATAAAAGCTAATACTTCTAAGGTTCTGGAAAGAATAGAGAAAAATACGACATCTTTTTTAAATAGTTTTTAAATAGTTACTCAATGAAACCAGTAACTATAAAAAAAATTAAAGACGAATTGCATTATAAATCTTCTCAAGAGTTGATCGAATTATGTTTAAAATTATCTAAATTTAAAAAAGAGAATAAAGAATTACTCTCATACTTATTATTTGATGCAGAAGATGAGGAAACATACATTAATAGTGTAAACGAATATATTACGCTTCTTTTTGCTGATATAAACACAAAAAGTTTCTTTTATATAAGAAAGAGTGTCCGTAAAATATTAAAACTTACTAAAAAGTATATTCGTTATTCAAAAAAAAAGGAGACAGAAGTAGAGTTACTATTACATTTTTGCAAAGAACTCAAAGAGATATCACCCTCAATATCAAAAAGTCCTCGTTTATTAAATGTTTACAACAGACAATTAATTTTAATAAAGAAGGCCATAGCTACTTTGCACGAAGATTTACAGTATGATTATCAACTTGAGTTTGATCAATTATTAGATGAATAAAAAAGAACGACCCATAATTAAGAATTTGGTTAAAGAGCACACTACTGAAATAGAAAGTTTTCAAAACACTACTATTAGACCAATTATAAAAATGCAACACCTATTGCTAGTTACTTCCTGTAAAAACTATTTAAAAAAAAGAAAACTTGATTTACAAGCTTGCTCAGAACTAGAGGTAAGTAATAAAATTAAATCCATTTATACTAAAGATATAGCCTACAGGAATATTAGTTTAGGGTTGGTTATTGGGCATTTTTCTCTCTCAGAATTTAGTTACTATACCCATCATTCTTCAGAAATTAATAAAAGAATTATTAAAATTATTCATCAAAGAGTTCAAAATAGCCTCTCTGAAATTTTAGATTAAAATCTTTTTTAGATGTTGTAGAAAAGCTTTTTTATAAATTTTAATAGAAATACTTCATCAAGACTCTAATACTAACAAAAGCAATCAATAGTGCTGTACCTTTTTTAATTTGAATTGGAGTTAATAATTGTCTGCTAATTCTATTTCCCAAAAAACTACCTGCTAAAACTACTATGATTAGCATTACAGTAAGAATCCAATCTAAAGATACATCTGAATTGAGAGAATACCCAACAATCCCACTTATAGAATTTAATAATATAAATAAACTGGCAGTTGCTGCTATTCTTTTTGGAGTATCCCATTGTCTTAGGTGTAACAATGGAGCTAAAAAAATTCCTCCACCTATTCCTACCATACCTGAGATAAAACCAATGATACCAGCATAACTACTATTTTTTGATAGATTGATCTGATTCGTATTTACATGCATTGAGACAATTTTCTTGTTAAACCACATTACAAGTGATGCCAACAATAGGGTAAAACCTAATGTAATAAAGAATATATTTTTGTTTACCTCAATTAATCCCCCGATAAAAGCTAATGGTATACTAAAGGATATAATAGGAATAACTTTTTTCCAGTCATAGAGTCTTTGTTTTTGATAATGAAATACATTTAAACTAACCACAGCTATATTGCACAATAATGAAATGGATCTAATTTGAGTAAAAGCGATCCCTGTTAGTGCTAAAATTGCTAGATAACTAGATCCACCACCAAAACCAACAGAGGAATAAAGAATAGCAATAATAAAAAACAGTAAAAATAGATGCCAATAAATTGCAACGAGATTGGTAATTATTTCTATATCCATAAAGCTAATATAGTTTTATATACCATGAAAATTCATAATTATTTGATTTTTTAAAAACATACTTCGTAATTATGGTAAATAAAAATAAAGTTGCCATATTTTTGTTAATGTGATCTCTAAAATTTGTTTTGCATACCAATTGTCAATTATTTTTATAAACTAAATCAATCTAATGAAAAAGAATAAAAAAAAGCAAAAAGTCACAATGACCAAAGCTTTCAAAACCATTATTTGGCCCAGACGTAATTTGGTGTTTATAGGATTGTTTTTAATTTTAATAAACAGATTATCCGGCTTTGTACTTCCATTAAAATCAAAAAACTTATTGGATGATATTTATCCAAATAAAGATATGAATTCTTTGTATGAATTATTGTGGATTGTTGGGTTTGCATTATTAATACAAGCAATTACTTCTTTTTTATTAACAAGAATACTAAGTGTTCAAGCTCAATATCTCATTTCAGAATTAAGAGCTCAAGTTCAAAAGAAGGTTTTATCACTTCCAATTAGTTTTTTTGACAATACAAAGTCAGGAGCATTAGTTTCTAGAATTATGAGTGATGTGGAAGGTGTAAGGAATCTAATTGGTACTGGTCTTGTTCAATTAGTTGGTGGATTAATTACTGCTGTCATATCTCTGGTTTTATTGATTCAAATTAATCCTTGGATGACATTATTTGTTTTTTTACCTGTGGGTGTCTTTGGGTATATTGCTTTAAAAGCTTTTAAATATATTCGTCCAATTTTTAGAAATCGTGGTAAGATTAATGCTGAAGTAAAAGGAAGATTAACAGAAACTCTTGCTGGAGTGAGAGTTATAAAAGCCTTCAATGCAGAAGAACAGGAGAATGAAACCTTTGAACGTGGCGTAGATTCTTTATTCCAAAACGTAAAAAAAAGTTTAACGGCTACTGCTGTTATGACAAGTTCCTCAACTTTTTTATTAGGGTTAGCTTCAGTTGGAATCATGGGAATAGGTGGGTATTTTATGATTCAAGGCCAGTTAACTACTGGAGATTTTTTGAAGTTTACACTATTGTTAGGCTTTATGATAGCTCCAATAGTTCAAATGAGTAATATTGGAAGTCAATTAACAGAGGCTCTAGCTGGGTTAGATAGAACAGAAGAGCTTATGAATATGGAGGCAGAGGAAGATGATAAAGAAAGAACTCTAGCATTAGAAAAAGTTGATGGAGATATTGTATTTAATAATGTTTCTTTTTCTTATGAGGAAGGAAAAGAAGTACTCCATAATATAAATTTTCATGTACCACAAGGTTCTGTTACAGCTTTGGTAGGAAGTTCTGGTTCTGGTAAGTCTACAATAGCAGGATTATCTGCTACTTTTTTAAATCCAAGCTCAGGTACAATAACCATAGATGATCAAGACATGTCTAAAATCAAACTGTCTAGTTATAGAAAACATTTAGGTGTTGTATTACAAGATGAATTTTTATTTGAGGGAACCATAAGAGAAAACATACTTTTCCCGAGACCAAATGCTACAGAAATAGAGTTAGATAATGCAGTTAAAGCTGCTTATGTAGATGAATTTACCAGTAGATTTGAAAATGGTTTAGACACACGCATAGGTGAGCGAGGTGTTAAACTTTCAGGAGGTCAAAGGCAACGTCTAGCAATTGCAAGAGCAATTTTAGCAGATCCAAAAATTATTATTTTAGATGAAGCTACTTCTAGTCTAGATACAGAGAGTGAATCCTTAATACAAAAAAGTTTGACACAATTAGTAAAAGATAGAACTACTATTGTAATAGCACACAGATTAAGCACTATAAAGAAGGCAGACCAAATATTAGTTATAGAAAGTGGTAAAATAGCCGAGAGAGGAACCCATAATGAATTAATTAAAGCAAAAGGAAGATATTTTGATTTGTATACCTATCAGGCAAAAATTTAATTTCAATACAGTAATTCTTTTTTTATTTTTTTTAAAACGTAAACGTAGTATGCTTTATTCGAAGTTACAAAATGAGAATTATTTTTAGAATTGTCTAAGAGTTCTTCAAACCTTGACAAGGATACTGTTTTTAATGCCTCTACTTCTTCTTTTTGAGGTGAGAGGTTTTCTATTTTTCTGTTTAATTTAGAAATAAAAATAGTATGAAATTCATTGTCTATTATTCCGGAATTATAGGTCTGGAAAGATTTCATCACTCCAATTTTTTTCAAATTATCTTTACATATTATTAGTCCTATTTCTTCTTTAACCTCTCTAATAGCAGCTGTTGATAAACTTTCCCCTGAATTTACATGACCTGCAACACTAACATCCCAAAGTAATGGATAAATTTTTTTTGAAGCTGATCTTTGTTGAAGTAATATATTTCCATCTGGAGTGTAAAACCAAATATGAACTGTAGCATGGTATAGTCCTTCCTTGTGTGCAACAGATTTTAAGCAATTACGTCCAGTTAAATTACCTTGATGATCTAAAATATCAATACGTTCATCCATATAAACTAAATTATTACAGTTTAAAAAGTATAGTAATAAAGTTGTTTACTTTATTGTACAGGTTTTTTTAATCAAAATAAGAGAAAGTCTCATTCCCTTTAATTTTTAAAAGGGACTCATATATTAATTTAATGACATTTTCAACATCATCTCTATGAACCATTTCAACCGTAGTATGCATATATCTAAGTGGCAAAGAGATTAAGGCAGAAGGAACACCACCATTACTATAGGCGAAAGCATCAGTATCAGTTCCAGTTGCTCTAGATAATGCAGATCTTTGAAAAGGGATATTTTTTTCTTCAGCTGTTTCTGTAATTAAATCTCTAAGTTTTTGTTGAACAGCTGGAGCATAGGCTATCACAGGACCCTCACCATTTTTTATATGACCTTCTTTCTTCTTGTCTATCATTGGGGTAGTGGTATCATGAGTTACATCAGTAACTATAGCCATGTCTGGTTTAATGGTATGTGATATCATTTGGGCACCACGCAAGCCTATTTCCTCTTGCACAGAGTTAGTTATGTAAAGTCCAAATGGAAGCTGTTTTTTATTCTCATGAATTAGCCTGGCAACTTCAGCAATCATAAAACCACCCATTCTATTATCTAATGCTCTACAAACAAAATTTGAATCATTTAAAATATGAAACTCATCTGGGTAGGTAATTACACAACCAACGTGCACACCAAGATTTTCAACTTCTTCTTTGGTTTTACAACCACAGTCAATAAATATATTTTCAGGCTTTGGAGCTTCCTCTTTTGCTCTATTCCTAGTGTGAATAGCAGGCCAGCCAAAGACCCCTTTTACAATACCGTTGCTAGTGTGAATATTTACAATTTTACTCGGAGCGATTTGATGATCACTTCCTCCATTCCTAATAACATAAATCAATCCATTATCAGAAATGTAATTTACGTACCAAGATATTTCATCTGCATGACCTTCTATAACTACTTTATATTTAGCTTCAGGATTAATTACAGCCACAGCTGTACCGTAGGTGTCGGTGATAAATTCATCTACATATGGCTTTAGGTAATCCATCCATATCTTTTGCCCTTCCCATTCATAACCAGTAGGTGCAGCATTATTTAAATATCTCTCTAAAAAAGAAATTGATTTATTATTTAAAATTGTTTTTTTACTCATAATATCTTTTCTGTTTTTGTAAAAATAAACCATTTCTTAAACCTTAAAAACAAATAGTAAAACTTATTGTAAAATTTTATGAATAATTTACCATTGAACATGTTAATCATTATGAAGTAAGTTTTGTTAATTGTAATATCTTTACATTAAAAAACTTTTGAAAAAAATATTTTTTCTTTTACTATTCTTCCCTTTTACCTTAATCGCTCAAATAAAGGATTCAGCTCCTCTTGATCTTGAAGATTATATTTTGGTGAAAATTGGAGATACTTTAACTATAGACTTAGATGAAATTGCAGTTTTACCAAAACATGTTTTTAAGTCGCCTACAGATGCTCGTTACTATTATTGGTTGAGAAGAAAAGTGTTTAAAGCCTATCCATTTGCAAAAATCGCATCACAAAGATTAGATTCCTTAAATGCTAGACTAAAAAGAATTAAAACCAAAAGAGGTAAAATTAAGTATACCAAGAGAGCGCAAAAGTATCTTGAAGGAGAATTTACAGATCAATTAAAAAAAATGACTCGTACAGAAGGGAGAATTTTAATTAAGTTAATATATAGACAAACTGGAAAAACCGCTTTCAATAATATTAAAACTTTAAGAAGTGGATGGAAAGCATTTTGGTATAATACTACGGCAAATTTATTTAAACTTTCTCTAAAAAATGAGTATCATCCTGAATCAACAAATGAAGACTATTTGATTGAAGACATTCTTCAAAGGGCTTTTATAGATGAGAGATTAGTGGATCAAAAGTCAAAACTTACTATTGATTTTCCAAAAATAGCAGCGACTAAAAAAGGTGAAATTGATGTAGAAGAGTATAAATTGATGTTTGCGAAGAACAAAAAGAAGGCAGCTAAGAAAAATAAAAGTTAAAGTGTAGGTTATTAGTTTGTTACCTCTAACATCATATTGTCTCTCAAAATAATCGTTAATTTTTTGTTTGTTATTTTAAATAAGTAGTATCTTTGCGTCCCGTTTTGAGGGTATAAGTTTCGAGGAATTTA
>Ga0233394_1000182_pt1 | contig 21383 bp, 15 predicted proteins | sample 24DmetaG_FD_190481 | JGI IMG/M metagenome (GOLD analysis project Ga0233394, IMG submission 190481) | Seawater microbial communities from Monterey Bay, California, United States - 24D | ecosystem: Environmental > Aquatic > Marine > Coastal | place: USA: California | collected 2016-11-02 | reverse complement strand
TGAGAATACTGTTGTACTTGTTGAAGCTCCTGTGCCTACATCCATACCAGCTACTTCGTCTATGTGAAGTTTTTGTGGTGGTGCAAAGTCTTGAATACCAACGTTGCCGCCTATATAGGTATTTGTTCCAGTATCTCCTAAAAATAGATTTCCTGAAAGTCCTATTGTACCCGTCATTGTTTTACCACCAAGTGCTGCACTTGATAATTGTGTAGTTGTTACAGAGTTATTTGCAATCTCACTTGATCCAACAGCGTTTGCTGCTATTTCACTTGAACCTACAGCATTGCCTGCTATCTTACTAGCGTCTATCGCATTTGCTCCTATCTTAGCGCTTATTACTGCACCAGAAGATATTTCATCTGAACCTACTGCATTAGTAGCTATTTCAGCTGAGCCTACTGCACCTGTTGCTATTTCTGAAGCACCTACTACTCCTGCTGGTATTTTTGCTGCGGTTATAGAATTATCTGCTAATTCTGTTGTACCTACTGCACCTGCTCCTACATGTCTGTTTAATATTTGGTCACTAGCAATTTTTGCTGAAGTAACTTGGTTAGCTGCTATATGTATAGTATCAATACTACCTGTTGCTATTTCGCTTGAATCTATAGAGTTAGCGGCTATTTTTGCTGAAGTTACTGAATTACTACCTAGTTTTGCATTTGTAATTGCGCCACTTGATATATCAGCTGCAGCGATTGTTGCATCAGCAATTTGTGTAGTAGTAATTAAACCATCAGGAATATGTATAACTCCGATAGAGTTTTGAGCTAATTCACTAGCTCCTACAGCATTAGCTGCTATCTTTATTGATGTAACTGCATTATCTGCAAGGTCTACTGTATTAACTGCTCCATTTACTATTTTCGCTGAAGTGACAGAATTATCAGCAAGTTCATTATTAGTTATTTGTGAAGCACCAATTTTTGCTGTTGTTACTGAATCAGTAGCTAAATGAATTGTGTCAATACTACCATCTACTAAATGTTCTGAATCTATTGAGTCATCTGCTATTTTTGTGCCGTCTACTATATCTGCGGCTAAATGTATTCTGTCTATGCTTCCTGTGACAAGTTCTGAACTGTCTACAGAGTTTGCGGCAAGTTCTGAAGAGCCTACTGCTCCAGCTACTATTTTTGCTGCAGTTACTGAGTTTACTGCTAACTTACCTTCTGTTACTTGTCCATTCCCTAAGTGTATAGTATCAATACTACCAGTTACTAATTCTGCACTATCTACTGAGTTTGCAGCTAAAGACGTTGTTAAAGCTACTGCGGCTCCTCCATTGAAGTTTACTCCTGAAGCTGTTACATCTCCTGTTAGAGAGAAAGCTCTAGTTGTTGCTAAAGTTGTAGCTGTATCGGCATTACCTGTTAACGCACCTGTTACATCTCCATAAAGTCTACCAGCTTGTATGTTTGCATTTGTAAGAGTTAAATCACCACTTGATGCACCTGTTGCTGTTGTAGTTGCAAATCTTACTCTGTCTGCACTTTCATCCCAACCTATAAATATGTTGTCTGAATCTCCTCTTTCAATAACAAAACCTGAGTCATTACTAGGTGAACCTGTAGTTCCTGTGCCTAGTTCTATGAGTGTATCAGCGATAGTTGTTGTGCTTGAGCTTACAGTAGTTTGTGTACCATTTACTGTTAAGTTTCCTGAAAGTGTGACATTTCCTGTGAATGTTTGACCGCCTAATGCATCTGACTTAAGTTCAGAAGCTGATATTGCATTAGCTGCTACTTCACTGCTACCTACTGCATTTGCTTGTATCTTTGCAGAAGTTACTGAATTACCGCTTAATTGATTAGTATTAATTAAGCCATCTGCAATATAATTTACGCTGTCTATAGCATTATCTGATATGTGTCTTGATAGAACAGCATCCGTTACTATTTTTGCTGAAGTTACATTGTTAGCAGCTATTTTAGCTGTTGTTACTTGTAAAGCTCCTATATGGGCAGTATCTATACTACCATCTACTAAATGTTCTGAGTCAACAGAATCATCTGCTATTTTTGTTCCATCTACTGCATCAGCTCCTAGCTTAGCAGTAGTAACTGCTCCAGCCGCTACTTTTGCTGTAGTTACTTGTAAAGCTCCTAAGTGAATAGTATCAATACTACCTGTTACTAATTCTGCTGAATCTACTGAGTTTTCTGCGATATGTCTTGAAACAATACTATTTGATGCTATCTTTGTTCCATCTACTGCGTTGTCTGATATTTTTCCTGTTGCTATAGTATTGTCAGCTAATTTAGCACTTGTTACAGCTGCAGTTGCAATATGTATAGTGTCAATACTACCTGTTACTAATTCTGCAGTATCTACAGAGTTTGCACCTAACTGTGTTGAAGTAATACTACCATCAGCTATTTTTGCTGAAGTTACTGAGTTATCTGCTATTTTTGCAGTAGTAATATTGCCATCAGCTATTTTTGCTGTAGTTACTTGGTCTGCTCCAATATGTATAGTATCAATACTACCTGTTGCTATTTCGCTTGAATCTACTGAGTTTGCACCAAGTTGTTCCGCTCCTACAGAAGCTGCTGCTATTTTGTCTGTGGTAATTGAGTTATCTGCTAAGTCACCTGTAGCTATTGTTGCATCTAAAATTTGGTCAGACGTGATTTGACCGTCATCGATATGTCGAGTCAAAATTGAATTTGAGGCAATTTTCGTTCCGTCAATAGCATTATCTGCTACCTTACCAGTCTGTATAGTATTGTCGGCTAATTGACCGTTATCTATTGATAGAGCTGGGATTTTTGCAGCAGTAATTGCATTGTCGGCTATTTTTGCTGTCGTGATATTTGCATTAGTTATGTGTATAGTATCTACAGCGTCAGTTGCTAACTCCTCAGAAGTTACTGCATTTGATGTTATATGTTCTGACCCGATTGCATTATCTGCTATTTTAGCTCCTGTGACTGCATCGCCAGCTATTAAGCCAGTAGTGATGTTGCTAGTTGCAATTTTAGCTGTAGTTACTTGTCCTGTTCCAATATGTATAGTGTCTATACTGCCCGTTACTAGTTCGCTAGAGTCTACTGCGTTAGCTGCTATTGCTGCTCCATCTACAGAGTTATCTGCTACTCCTGTTACGGCTGACCCTTGAAGCTGTGCTGCTCCAATGGCATTTGTTGCTACTTCGCTAGTACCAACTGAATTTTCTGCTATTTCACCAGAACCTACTGCATTTGCTGCTATCTCACTCGCAGTAATAGAATTACTTACTATTTCTGTAGTGCCTACAGCATTAGCTTCTAGAACTGATACTAAATGATTTTGTTTTCCTATGAGTGACATATTATGTTTGCTCCAAATATGAGAGGACGACATCAATACTATTGACTACGTTGCTCTGCACCTTTATCGCATCTGCGGCTTCTAACACTACTTTAGCGTCTCCACCTATTACTGCGATACTTGTACCGCTAGGAATGGGAGTGTTTGATACTATACCTACGTGAGTACTTGTACTAGCATCGTAAAACTCAACTGTTGCTTCTATACTGCCACCACTTTGATTACATAAATACATTCCGATAATAGTAGAGGTTGTGCTACTCGGACAGGTATAAATTGAACTAAGGGAAGTGCCTACGTTTGCTTGCGTTGCTGTTTTAAAATTTGATGCCATGAGATTATCCTAATGCGATTGTAAAAGCTAATATATCTGCTTCAGTTGCTATTGCTGCCGAATGCGATCCTACTAGGACTACTGAGTTATTAGCTGCTTTTGTATAAAGTTTTCCGTCTGCGACATTCATCGCAATTTCGTGAACTTGTAGGTCAGAGGCCTGTGGAACTGCACCTGCTGTTTCTGACCTTTTTGGTTTAATTATTTGAGCCATTATTAGAATGTACCGCCATCTAATGTGTTAGACCATGCTATGGTACCGTTAGCTCCTACTTGTAATACTTGACCAACTGAATTTGTTGAGTCGTATGTTCCTATAGATAAAGAAGCGAATGAGTTGCCCCCATTTGCACCATATAATAGTACACCTTCTGGTACTGAACTTACTCCTTTTAATCTTAATGTGTCTGAATTAATTTCAATAGTAGAGTCATCTACATTGACAGACATTGTATTTCCTGACTTACCTAGACCATTTCCTGCTGTTATAGCACCTGCTCCTGAGAACTGTGTGAAACTTAGGTTTGTTGAGCCAAGTGTTGCAGAACCAGTTACATTTGATAGTACGAACCCTGCATCAGCATTTGTTGAACCTTCTTCAACGAAAGTAAAACAACCACCTGTCATTTCTGAACTAGAGTCATTATCTGTTGTTCTTGTTAATACGAATGGGTTTCCTACATCACCAACTGTTGTTACTTTGTAGATACCATTTTGAGTTGATGTTGACTGATTTTTAATAAGTACTCTATCGTTTGTTGTAGGACTTACTCCGTCTAAAGCTATTGCTCCGTTTGCATCTCCTGTTAATGTTGCACCTACACCACTTGTACCATTATTATAAGTTGCTGCTAAATTAGCTGTTGTAGCTGCTCTAACTGAATCTTTAATATCAAGTGCTTGTTTTACGGCATCTACATAATCTTTGTTAGCTGCATCTGTTGATTGTGTAGGAGTTCCTACATTGGTAACTCTATTTCCGCCTACATCAACTGTTTGCGAACCAGCAACTGTCAATCCCCCATCAAAGTCTGCTGATTGTGTAAAGGTTGCAGTACCTGTAACTGTTACTGTATCTCCTGAATTATCTCCAAGTATAACATTACCATCTGCTTTTAACTGTCCATCAACCTCTAAACTTGAAGAGAAAGTTGCCGCGTTGGTTACTGCTAGAGTACCAGCGATTGCTGTATTACCTTCTCCACTTGTTACTGTGAATTTATTAGTGTTAATTGTTAAATTACCACCAGCTGCTATTGTAGTATTAGCTGATAAAGAGTTTACTGTTGCAGAACTAGATACATCTAAAGTACCATTTAGGTCTACATTTTTGCCTAGTTCTATTTCTTCACTGCCATTTGTAGTGATTAATTTAATATAAGAAGTACCACCTTCGTTTATATCTAAAGCAGCTCCTTGGTTATCAGGAATTGTTAATGAATTAGCTTGTCCGTCTAAATCTATTGTTCCACCATGAGTAATTATTAAACTTCCTGTTGGAGCTATTGTTAAATTATTTGTTCCTGAAGCTGTTGAAATAGTATCACTAGCACCAGTTATAATTATATTACCAGTTTTTAGTTGATTTATTTTACTATTTACATCTACTACTACTGCTGAACTTGCTGTTAGAGTACCCGCTGTGTGGTCGAGCATATTTACATATAACGCACCACCGATAGCCGTTACAGCAGAACTGCTGGGATGACCAACAAAAAGTTTATTTGAATTTGAAGAATAGGCTAGTTCACCGGCACTTAATGAGGTAGGAGCGGCGGTGGACGTACTTCTTTTGATTTTAATGGTTTGTGCCATGATTGTTTCCTATTGAGCTACTAAAAGCTCCCTGCGTCTACCGTGTCTGAGTCTGCTGAATTGTTGCCTATCATTATAGGAACAAATTCAAAGTTTCCACTTGTTATTTCTCGGTAGATCTTTAACTGATTATCATCAGTATCATAAAATAAATCGCCCTCTGCAAGATTAGTTGTACTTGCACTAGGAGCGGAAGTTGACACAAAAAACTGATTTGCTAAAAAGTTTAGGGCGTCTTGTACATTTGTTAAACCTGTTAATGTACCAACAGGACCAGTAAATGATACTGATTCAGCAGCTGTTGCTTCTGTAGCTAATGCTGCGGAAAGCGTAAGAGTAGTGCTATTTACTGTAGTGTTTAACTTAGTCTGAGTAGGGTCTACTGTAATATCAGTACTAGGTTGAGGAGTAAGTTTTACTGTAATTGACATTATCTTGTAACATTTTGTGTAACTCTCGCTACACCTTGAATTAATCTAGTCATAGTGTTTGCACCACTGTTATATAATTCTAAATCGTAATAATATTTACCAGCTACTATATTTGCTGTAGTTGCATACCCCATAGACATTTTTAATTTACCCTGAGCAGCATTTGTTATCTGGCAAGTAAATGTGCCAGACAAAGTACTAGATGTAGGGGTTGGACGTAACTGTGCCGTAGCTGTGTGATTAGCTAAATTAACTACAGTACCATCTTGGGCTAACTCGAGAGCTAGGGCGAAATCTGCGCCTTGGTCTATAACAATATCGTAATTTCCTGCTGCCATATTTATACTCCTATATGCTAAATTATATCAAAAATTAAAGGTGCTGTCAAGAACTATTTTTGAGGGGTCTTTGCTTAACCTACGAATTTGGGAATTTGTCTTTAACAGCTTTCCTAGCTAGATAAAATTGTCCTGTTTTTGCTGCATCGCCAAACTTTCCAGAATCAATATCGTGGTATAGTTTATCTAGTTGTTCGCTAAGCATAGAATAATACTTTGCTCTTTTTTGGCTAATAGTTTCGGTTGTTGTAATTGTTACATCTGTCATGATTGTCTCGCTGTTATTATCTTTTTAGTATAATCTAAATGGTCTGCTTTTTCTAATTTTAATACAAAAGTGCCTGGAGCGTTAAAAGTTAGATTTAAAGTAGTATCAGTCATAGTTGCCTTTAGTACATTATCAACATATACTTTTGTTCCTACAACCAATCCTGTAACATTTACAGTCCCTTCTAAAACAGGAGTAGTAGTATTAAATGTAGGGTCAAATGTACTTCTAGTTATAATATCTGTTGCATCAGAATTTACCATATGTAGATTTGCGTCTACATGGTCATCTCTTTCTAGTTCTAAATGACTAAATCCTCTTTCTGCCTCTAATTCTATTAATTCTGTAGTTAGTTGGCCTGTAGTTGCCCAGGCTATTTGTTTTTCTGTTGTATAAAAAATATTGTATATCATAGTGATTTTCCTCCATTGAAATCATCTTCATAAAAAACTACTAGTGCCCATCCAAATTGTTGAGCAGGGTACTGGTAATATCCTTCTTCTTCACTGTATGCGACAAGATTTATTTGTATTTGATTTGCATTTTTATGCACTGCTTCAATTTGAAAGTAAATAGCACTTTCTTCAGCATTTTCACCATTTTCATCATCTTCTTCCGAAAGAGTTTCAGTTTCAAAGTAGTAAGTATCAATAGCGCTATAAGTCTTAGTTGCTAGTCCACTGACTATTTCTGTTCCTGGTGTCCATCTCATTGCAAAAGCAGGAGTTACTGCAGTATTTGCATTAGTTACTCCGTACTGGTCTAGACCCCAATTATGCGTTATAATTATTTCATCTTCATCTTCTGACGCTTGAGTATGTAGACCTTGATGGTAAGAGTATACTTGATACCCAGCCCCTACGTGTGCTCCACTGTCAAAAGTAGTAGGTTCTAATTGACCTGATGCATTTGTTGCAATGACGTTTGCAGATGCGTAAGGATTCGCATCTGTTCCAGTTCCGCTACTTATGTCTAGACCTGATATAAAAATACCTCGAAGGTCTTCACTGTTAACTGTTGCTCTTTTCCCTAGTACTGCTCTTGCCATAATTAAAATATTCCTGGTATTAAAATTGCTTGACGTATATTTGATGACAAATTAAACGTTCCTGATGTTGCGGAAAGTGTGTATGTAATAGTCTCAGTAAATCCGCTTGTACTTAAACTAGTGTTGATTGATAAAGCTCCCGAACCTCCACCACCACCACCGGTGGATCCTACAGAGCCTCCCGCAGTTGTTGGGGCTGATGCTGTGGGAACAATTGAAGCTACATAAGGATTAAATACACTTATACTAAAAGTATTTGCAAGTGCTGTATTTATACTTTGCGAAATACTTGCAGTTGGTACTACTTGTGTATTTGCTACCGCAGTGCTATAGTTTATAGCTGATGCTTGTTCTTCTCCTCTAAAGGCTGTGTTTGCTTTTCCATCATCCACAGTCATTAATACATCATCTGGGCTACAAGTATCAATATCCGTACCTGCTCGAGAAATAAACATTCCTCTTAAATTAGTATATCCTAAATTTGAGTTTGTAAGTTTTCCTGCAAATAACCTTTTCTTGTCTTTTATTTCTCTTCCGCCTCCAACTAATCCTCTACTTGTATCTGTTGTGGTTTGAGGATTTTCAAAATAAGCGTCTGTCATATACCCATATGCACAAGGTATTCTTAGCACTTTAAAACTACAATTTGCTACAGAATTGTTGGGGGAAGAGCCTCTTCCAAAAGTATAACCTGCAAAGTCATCATACATCCATGAAAAAGCGTTTATCGGTTTAATTGTACTTTTTGTAACTTGAAAATTACTTCTATACCCACTATAATCATATGTGTATGTATCACCTGCCCCAAATCCGCCAGATTCTTTGTCAATACTTCCTTTTCTATCTTCATCTATAAGGACTAAAGGTACATAAGCTAGTTCTGTTTTATTTCCTTTAAAATCTACTCCAGCATGGTCCATACTTGAAGCAAAACCTTGTGAATACAGAGTTCCTCTTCTTCTTATTCTGCTATCAAATATTAAGTCTTTTGAGCCGACACTATTTACATTTGCATTTTTCTTTGCTACTTTTAATCCGTAAGTATCATAATCAAAATATACAGTATCTCCTACTGCTAAAAACGAATTAGAAATTGTGTAATTTAAAGACACATCATACGTAGTTCCTGAAACTGTTACGTTCTTATTTCTAACTGTATAGTATAGTCCGTAAACTCCACCACCATAATGCGCTGTATGATTTACTTGATTTACACCATCTACACTCATACTACTACCAACACGTATGCTTTCTGGATTAGTTACACTTAAATATCCACTAGTACCATTACTGTTACCTTTTGCAGTTACTGTGTGTGTTGTTCTTAGTCTACCTAGTGCTGTATTATCTGCCATTAGTCTTCTATTAATATCCTTTCGTTATTTCTATCAATTGTTATTTTACTTCCTACTGTTATTGTTTCACCTGTGTCTACATTTCCTGATGTATCAAATGGTGTTGACGCAATACTTCCTATATTTACCTGTGTTGAAGTTCCTCCTCCTGATAATACTCCATTTGCTGCAAGTGTTATTTTAGTATTATTCACTTTTACTGATGAAGTACCTATTCCTTGTAGTATACCACTTGAGTCTATAGTAACTCCAGCATTTCTTATAGACTTACTAGCATCAAGCGGGTCTTGGCCTTGTCTTACTCTATCAAATTTAGTTCTTGAATCTGAGGACAATACATCATATGTCTGCGTACTTCCTGATGTACCTATTTTAAAACTAAATAAACCATCTGTACTATTAGTAGGTACTGTAAATCTATTAGCTGTTTCTTGAGCTTTTGCAGCATCTTCAGCCGCAGTTGCTCTAGCTTGAATCTGTGTCGGTGTTTCTCCTCCTATACCTCCTATAGATACTGTACCTCCACCTGCTCCAGATAAAGCTCCATTTGCTCCAATTGATATTTTGGTATTATTGACTTTTACTGCTGCAGTACCTATTCCTTGTAGTATACCACTTGAGTCTATAGTAACTCCTGCATTTCTTATAGACTTACTAGCATCAAGCGGGTCTTGGCCTTGTCTTACTCTATCAAATTTAGTTCTTGAGTCGGAAGATAGTACATCATAAGTTTGAGTGCTTCCTGTCGTGCCTATCTTAAAACTAAATAGACCATCTGTACTATTAGTAGGTACTGTAAATCTATTAGCTGTTTCTTGAGCTTTTGCAGCAGTTTCAGCTGAATCTGCTTTTCCCTGTGAGTCTGCTGTATTTTCTAATGTTTTAGTTGCATCGCCAGGTAATTTGTTGTTTCTTAAGTTATCAAGTTTAGTTCTTTCTCCACTAGAGAAAACATCTACATCTGTTGTACTACCATCGTTTATTGAGAATCTCCAACGACCTTCTGTACTATCTGCAATAGTTATAAACTTGTTAGCATCTTCAGGTGGTTTTGTCCCGCCTAAGTTTCCATAATTTTCTACATATCTTATAGGTACGCTCCAAGTAATCGTATTACTTGTTCCTGGTTTTGTTCCTACAGAGAACCATACTAATCCATCTCCAGATACTGCGTTTCTTGCAGCAGTAAGAGTAGAGTACCAAGAGCTTGTTGGTGGATTTGAGGTTCCTGCACTTGGAGTAGCGGGTTGACTACTGGACTCTTGGAAGACTGTAAAGTTTGATGCTCCATCATCTCCTGGGGCTCCATCTGTTCCATTGCTGCCTTCAATTATATTAGCAGCCTGCCAAGTAGTTCTGAATCTAAAAGCTCCGCCACTAGTATCAAATGCTGTAACACCTTTTACTACCCATATTGGATTTGATCCGTTAGGTACATCTGCTACATCATCATTCCAGCCTGTAGGTATTATAGGAAAGTTTGTTATACTTGGAGTAGTTGGTTGATTAGCACTTCTTATAAATATAAAGTTAATATCGTTTTGAGGACTAAAAGCGTTACTTGGAGTACCCCAAGTTAAACTTCCTGAGACATCATTCAAAGATGTGGTTTCGAGTGCAAGAGCTTCTGATTTAAATATTATGCTTCCTACTGCAAATTCAGGTTGTACTGCTGACCACCCAGAAGGTATACTAGCTACGGTGCCAGTACTAAAATTATAAGTCCCTGTACTTGGTGCGGAAGGAGATGATATATTTGCATTATTAAAGGTTTGTTTGTAGTATAAAATAATCTCTTGTATTTTTCTACCTCTATCACCTGCAGTTCCATCTTGACCGTCTTGACCGTCTTGACCATCTTGACCGTCTTGACCATCTTGACCGTCTTCTCCTGTTCCTCCTGATAAGAAAGAAACTAATGTATATGTACTTCCGCTTCTAGTTACTTTTCCTATTACTGTATCTTGATTATCTGAAATAAAACTTGTCTTAAATATATTTACACTACTATAACTTCTTGGTACAGACTGGTCTAAGAATAACTTTGTATCATTTTGTATTGAAGTAACGGTAGCAAAGTAACGTGTAGTACTAGTACCAATTATAATCCTATCTCCAACTTCGTATTCTGTAGTAAAACTTGTTCCACTACCTGTTACCTCTGAACTATATTGTGGAATTGAAACTGTGCCTGTTTTTTGCGTGAGTCCAGCATTAGCGGCACCTACTTCTGATACATATTCAAAGTTGTAAAATAAAATTTCATTATTATCTCCAACATTTGGGTTTCTTGCAGTTGTATCTGTTTTTATTTCTATTGCTTTAAGAGGGTCTGATGTATCACTAAAATCATGAACTACAAAAGCTTCTCCACCATCACTGACTCCTGAAAATGCTTGACTTGTTTGTGCTGCATTACCTGAAGAAACACTTATTCTGTCTCCCAGTGTGTTTGAAAAATCATAGGTTGTACTGCCAAGACTTACTAATCCCGTTGATGAGTTGATACTTAGCCCGGTGGATAAACCTCCACCTGTTGCTATAGCACCAATTTTAGAAGTAGTACTCGTTGGTATTTTTAATACCATTAGGGAAGTATCAATTTCTCTCCTTATCCATTTTGAGAAATGACCTTGTGTATTGGTAAGCCTTACCAGTACCGTACCTATTCTTTGTGCAGGGTTTTCTAACAAGAAGGAAGTTTCTGTAGAAGGAACTATCTCTGTCTTAAATTTCCCTGAGAATCCTAAATTATGTTTTACTTCATAAGATTCTATAAATTCATATTTGTTTGTAATTGCATTTCCGGCTGTGTCTGTTCTATCTGTACTTGGATGTCCCCAGGTTATTGCTAAATCAAGTAAGGAACTTTCAGCAGATTCTCCTGTCGCATCAAAACTTTCTCGTTGATGAGGAACTGCTTTTAGTACTACATCTGTAGGAAAGGGTACGTTTTCTGTATACCTAGGCATTCTTGCTGTTTCTGGTACATCTTCTATAACATAGCCTCTATCTACTAATGAGAATTTCTCTCTATTATATTCTACTGCTGAAATTGTGAATATAGGGTCATCATCATCTTCTTTTATATTCTGTATTATATACTCTCTTGCAGAACCATGAACCATTTGTCCATCTGCATCAATTTCTATAATTGCCCAAATACTGTGAGTTGCAGGTGCACTTGTAAAAGCACTAGCTACAGTAACACTAGTAGCGTTGTAACTCGATACTTCTTGTCTTTCAACTCTTGTTTCACCAGACCATACTAAGTCTAATTTATTGCCGCTGTCATCTACTGCATTAACCATTATAGTTTCAGATGTTAGTGCTGTATTTGATCCTGAAACATTATCTGCATATTGTATAAAATCGCCTCTTTTTCTAGAAGCTCCTCTTATTGTTGCAGTATCTTGTTGTAAATATGCTCCACCTTCTGGAAATACTACTTCCATAAAGAAAGTTGCTGTATTTGATAAGTCTAAAGAAGAGTCTACTTTTATATTGGTAGTAGTAGAATTAGCTAAAGTTCTTCCTCCAAATCTTAAATTGTTTCTATCTGCATCAGCGACTGTTATTATATCTCCGCTTTTTAAAGTTTGACCTTCTATTCCTGAAGTAAAAGAAACTACATCTGTTTCCATCTGGTCTGTAAATAAATGCCATTTACCATATCTAACTGCTTGTGCTCTACTAGTACAACCAAATGCAACTACGTCTTTCTTTTTAATTTTTCGTGTTTCTACTATATTATCGTGGTCTTCTACTATTTCTACTGTTTTCTTATAAAATGCTTTTGGGTCATTCCAGGTTACATTTATTTGATTATATCTAAATCTATTTCTAGTAGACTGATAAGAAAACTTACCCCCTACTACATTCCCTTTATTAAAAGCTGCTATTGGAGATTTTTCTCTGTTTTGTTCTATTACTATTTGTCCATTTTGCCATGTCATCATACCTCTAAAAATAGATAGCATATCTTGCATGACTTTCATAGCTTGGGCTTGTTCTGTGAACCATACATTTGCTGTAAAACGAGGTTCTGTTCCTCCTTCTCCATTAGGCACTAATTCATCACAATATCTTGCTATTTTGAATAAAGAATATTTATCTATATCACTAGCATTTATATATTCTCCACACCCATATCGATTATTGCTTACTATATCATAAAAAACCCAGGCAGGATTATTAGTGTATACTTTTTCAAAGTTAGGAGAAGTTGCGTCAAAGACATCTGTATCTCCCCTAAAGTTTCCGTCCCATGCTACATAATTACTTCCTACTGCTCCTGTAGTAATATTTCTAGTATATTGTGCAGGGCTTCCTTCATATCCTTCGTGGTTAGGAGAATAGTTAGTAGGTACCATTATTTTTAATCCTCTTGCATGATATCCTCTTTCTGGAACATTTCCAAAATCAGAAGCGTTAAACATCATTTGTCCATAAGCTGCTAAAGGATAGGAAAGTTTGTCATTAATAACTGATTCTATAGACTGTAGTCTTCCTGAGTTCTGATGCATCCAACCTCCGTTGTTTCTACTAATTGGAGTAATTGTTTCAAGTTTTATTTCATAATCTTCAAGAGGTTGATAAGGTTCTAAGTTAATATCAAATACTTCAACAAAAGGATTCTTACAATAAGCTTGTACTGTTCCTGAAGATGAGTAATCCCACCCACGTACTCTTTTATTCGATTGTCTGGCTAATAATGTTGAGTCGGTTGGCCCATATATCAAGTCTTCTGTAAATGAAGAATCTCCTGGATTTTTGTATCTAAGATAGATTCTGTGTTCTATACTCGCATGCCCCTCAGTGCCGTTTTTTGATTTTACCGAATACATACTATCATATTGGAAAGTAAGTTTTAATCTATCTACTGCAGATTTTTGAGTACTTAGATTCATTTGACTAGAAGTGATAAAAATTGGATTAGCTGACCACGTACTAGTTTCATCTCCCTTAATACCATATCCGTAAGTACTATAACTATTACTTACTCCTATTCCACTTAAATCAGTAGTTGTAAGTGTTTTACTAATATTTGCAATTACTGAAGCGTTGCCAGTATCTGCTGCAGTACCTACATAAGATTGACTTCTTTCTCCTGTCTTAAACCCATAAACAACATTATCAAAGTTATAATTAATATTTGTTGCTTCCCACTCTGCTACACTTGCAGGACTATCCATATAAACAGCTGTGTTTGCAACTGTTCTATCTCCGCCAGTATCAGGTGTAATTACAGCTGTATTTGCATTAGTTGTAGAACTGACTGTTCCACATAAATCAATAGTACCTGCTAAAGATGAAGCGGTTACTTCTGCCATTCTATCTATTTCTACAGAAGTTGCACTTGTGTATTTTGTAATTTTACATACTAAAGTTGTTTTATTTGGACCGCCTTCTTTTATTCTTAAATATTGACCGCTTACATATGTTTTTGAAACGTCATTAGTAGCAAAACCTCCTGAAGAAGTAACAGTCTTACTACCTGCTGTTATAGATATTCCTGAAATAGTCTTTTTTGCTTCTTCTATTCTAATTTTATAACTTCCATTACTAGAGCTGTACCCTGAGAACATAGAAGAGCCTGTATTATCAGTAATAGTATTAGTACTAGCATTGTAAGATACATCAAAACTTTGTTTTGGATTATGAGAATTTTTATATGAATTATTTAAAACTTGAGTAGTATCTAAATATATAGAAGAAGCCCCATCTATAAGCCCTTCAATAGGTCCTTCTGATATTAAATCATAGACGATAACAGACTGTTCCTGATTAGGACTGTTTCTTCTGCTTCGTACAGTATTATCAGGAGAAGTTGCTGCTCCGCCAGGGCTTGCTATTGCCTTCATCATATTGCTCAAAATTGCCATAATATTTATTTCTGATGAACAATAGTTAAAGATTTATTAGAATCTCCACCACTATTCGCTGGGCTATTTGACGTTGAACTTACATAAGTAAACGACGAATTATAACCTGTTGTTTTTTGATCTCTCATAGAGTAGTTTATTGTTACTCCAGGAACTATTAGTTCTCCATATAGTAAAGGAACTGGGCTTCCCATCTTTACATTTTCTTGTGCATTACCAAATAAATAACTATCTGGAGAGTTTCCAGGAGTCTGAGGAGTTAAGTAATCTGTTAGTCCTTTTAGTGCTAGTAGTCCTCCTATTGCGGCTATTGAATAAACTAACCATGTAGCAGCTACTCCAGCTTGTAAACCAACGGCTCCTATAGTTGCTACACCAAAAGGAACGTAAGCTGCTATTGCTGCTGCTATTGTAGGTGCGAATATCATAAGTGTAATTCCAATTATTATTTTAAATACATCTCCAAATCCAGAACCTGCTGGTACTGGAGTAATATAAATAGTATTATTTATAACTGGTAAAAAGAAATCTGCTATATCGTCTTCAGTTTTAATTAATAGGTCTTTTCCATGTATAACTTCCAAACCAACATTATCTTTTTCCACCAAATCTCCAATATATTCTGCAAACCCATCTGTTTGCGCTTCTATAAGTTTAAAAATATCTCGCAAGTTATTATCTGCAGATACCCAGTCTGTTCCAAACTTTTCTCCCATTTCACCCATTAACTTAACTTGGATCATAAATACACATCTCTTTTTCTGGGTACGATACTATCATGTATGGAACACCCATTGCTCGACAAGATTTTTTGTCTTGGTTACTCGGATTACATTTTGAGTCATAGTGACTATGGACTACATATTTTATTTTCGAAATGAGTTGATACTTCACAAAAGTTTTTGGGTCAATTTTAAACTCATTTAATTTATTCTCGGCAAAATTTTCACAATTTATAAATTCTTCATTTCCGTCTTTTTCTATAATTAAACCACACATTTCTTCAGGGGCTGCTTGTTCTGCTGCTTTGTAAATAATATCTAACATTAGTTAAACCTCGAACTTCCTGGGAAAGCTCCGAACGGTAGTACACTAGTATTATCATTATCTGCTTTCGGATTTGAAGTAGCACTTGATGTACTAATTGGAGTTGCATTGAATCTACGATTACAAGAAGATAATCTCTTTCCGCAAATATCTCCTCTTTTCCAAAAATCTCCAAAATTAGGAGTGTTTCCTGCATTAGTAGTTTTTGCCTGCCATATACTATATCCTGTAGCCTCCCATGCTGTATTTGCACTTACATAAGTCCATGTCATTCCATAGTTATGAGTAGTAGCCCCATTACTTGGATTGGTAGGTAATCCTACCGTAGTCGGTGGATTAATTATTTCTGTTTTTCTAACATAGTTGTTAAATTTTTCATCGGTATAAGCATAATAAGTAGTACTTGCATTATAATCATCATATACACAGGCTCTTACAAAACTACTATTATTTTCAGCAGGCGTTCCTTTTGAGGTTTTAGTTCCAGTAACTCTTGCTTGCCAATAACTTTTTACAGAAGCAGTTGTGTAGTTTCCATTTGTATCTAATCTTGTTGCTGTTTGATTATATGAATATAAAGTATTTGTTGTAATGTTTGAACTCCCACTTAAACTATCCCAACTTGTTACTGAAGTATTTGGTAGTATATAATGGTCGTCAATATTTACAAATGCAGTAAATTGTGCCCCTGTGCTTATTCCTGCATTTGTTATCTCAGCTCTATAGAATCCATGAGAGTGCCAACTACATCCACCTATTTTTTGACTTTCTTTTCTAGTAGGACTTGCACCTTGATATTCCCATGCGCATCCATTTCCTACAATAGTTCTTTTTGGTATTGTTACTCCGTCTATATCAAAAGGAGAATTTAATTCAAACTCGATACTCGTTGAGTCTTCGCTTGATATTTTATCTATAATCCAAACTTCTCTATTAAACTCTACTGGAGTCACTCCTGAACCTGTTGCACTTGCTCCGCCTACTATATATTTAGCAAGAGTAGTTCTACGAACCATTTTTTTACCTAATAATTTTGTGTAATCTCCACCTATTGCTTGTTTAAAACTTACTTGAGCATTAGTACTATCTGTTGAGGAAGAAACTCTTAATCTTGGTCTTGCCATTGCTCCTGATTGATTTTTTTCAAAACCATCAGCTGTAATTGGCAAAGTATAATAAGTATTTAATTGAGTATTTGTTTCATAATCATACATTTGTATAGGAGTATTATTTGCATTATTATACCCACTAAATCTAACATAACTTCCATCTTCTTTTTCTACTTCATACATATGTAAAATAGAACCAGGGGTTAGTGTTTGTATTGCTGCAATTAAACTCATTATTCGTAAACTCTCACTAATTTTGTCTGTAAATCATAGTAATCATCATATGCCCAAGATTGACTCCAATCAGCACAAAGTACTTTAATTGTTGTTTCTCCTCCGCTTTCTGAATATGTAAAATTAAAAGAGGTAATACCTGCTTTAGTTTCTAAAAAATTTGTTATTTCGTCTACATCTGCTTTTGTTCTGTTTGCAAAATTTAAACTAAAAACTTCATCTAATGGATTGATTCCATTTCCTACTCTTTGTGAATACCCATCTCCAAATTGAGCTGAATAAACTCTAGGGGTTGATTTTCTAGTAAACCCTTTATCTGGTACTGCTTGTCCAAGGCTTCCGCCTACGTTAAATCCTATTGCCATTAGTAACTACTTAACAGGCCTCCTGTCCTTTGCTGTTTAACAATTTCTTGTTGTACAGCCGCTGCGACACTATTTCCAAATGCTTTTGCTTTGTCGCCTTCCAATTTAATATCTGTTCCGCCTTCCGACATATTTACAGTAACGCTTACATTGTTTGTTCCACTGCTTCCTTCTAACATTTTTACTGGTATAGACTTATCATTTCCTAATGGTACGACTGCTTCTGTTCCATGTAGTGTTGCAGGATAACCAGCTTCTGGTCCATCTGCTACTCCACCACTTCTATAAGAACGATATCCACCTCCAGCTCCTGGTTGCATGATTCCGCCTTGTCTACCTTGAGTCCCTCCAGTTAAACCCATCAAAGCACCAATTGAGGCACCTGCCGCTGGGTTAATCATGCCTACCATTGCCATAAGTGCATTTAATATAAGTTGCTTAATTATCATTTTTGTTATATCTGATAGTATAGAAATTGCCATATCTCCAAAGGCTTGTTTCATTGTTTTTGTACCTTTTGCAACTTCAACTAAAGCTCCTGCCATATCATTTGCAAGTCCTTCTGTTAATCTATTTGCTATATCATGCTGCAATTTCATTTGTCTTGTTAGCTTTTCTCTTAATTCGAATTCTTCTTGTAATTTATTTAAAGCTTGTTCTTGGAATTGTTGTTTTAATACGCCTTCATCAGTTTCAAGATCTGACGTGCCAGTTACTTTATTATACAAAGCATTTTCTTTTGCTGCTTCGCCTGCTGTTACTCCTGCATCTGCTAACGCGCCCATTGCTTCCGGTCCTTGTAAAAATCCTGTTAATCTATTTTGCTGACTATTAAAGAAAGAGCCTCCTGCAATTCTACTTGCAATATCTGCACTTCCTTGTTGATATTGTTTAAACTTTAATATTGCCATTTGTTTTTGTATTTCTAACTCTTTCTCAGCAATTTCTAAATTATCTCTGGCTAATTGTACTTGGTCTTGTAAGGCAAGTTTTTTCTGTGTATCTACGTCTGCTCCCGCATCTTGTAACACTCTTTCGGCTATTCTTAATTCTATTCCTGACTGTGTAACTTTATTTTTCTTATCTTCTGTATCTAATCTGTCTTTTTCATTGAAAGCTATTTGTTTATTTACTTCTAATTGTAAATCTAATTGATCTAATTTTTCTGTATGTCGTTTTTTATTTAAATTAAGTGTGTTTTCATTTTCAGCTTCTAATGCCTTCATAAATGCAGTATTAAGTATTTTTAGTTGTTTTCTATTTTCAATCTCATCTTTACTTGCTTTATTTTGTTTTTTCTGTGCAGCTAATGTACTCTCCATAACATCTAAATTTTGGCTCTTTAATATATTTGTTATTTTGTTATAACCTTCCATAAATTTACTGCCACCCATCAATGCATCAATTCCAAAACCTTCTGGATCATCAGGGTTAAGCATATTACTTTGCGTCATTATATTTTTCTGTAAAGCTTTCATTGCAGAAGCTGAATCTTTAACTTGAGTATTTTCTAATCCAAATGCATTTTGTATTATCTTTCTTCCTTCTGCGCTTTCTGTTAAGAAACTTAAACTATCATATTGACCTTGTCTTGCAGATTTAATACTATCAATGTTACTCATAACGTTATCGTCTGTTGTATATGCAGTTAAATTAGAAGTATTTTGTTTAAAAGTTTTTAGCTGATTAAATGTACCAAGTCTACTTTTTAGTTCTTTTTCAGCAGTTGCTTGGGCTAAGTCAAGTTTTTCAAGTGTATTATCTCCTAAAGCACCACTTGCTCCAACAAGACCTGATATTTCTCTTATTAAAGAAGCATAAGGTCTTTGTTTTGCCCCACTTACTACATTTAATACTGCTTTATCTAATCCCTGTATTTGTTCATTAAACTGTTTTGTAGCCATTCCAGCCTGCATAACATCATTGGCTATAACTACAAATGGATTTTTATTAGTCAAATCTATTTGTTGTAAGTTATCTATAGGTCCACTAAATAAATTTTGTATTCCCTCTAACTCAGGAACTAAATTTACAATGCTTTGAATAGAGTTTAATAGTTCGTTCTGCGTACCTTCATTCATAGTACCTAAAGATAGTCCTTCATTAAACTGCCTGATAATTCCTAATACATCTCCTGTTTTTAGTGCATTTGCTTGTTGCTCTAAAACAGACATCCCTCCAACTACAAAACCTTCTCTTCTAACTCTTTCCATATTCTGTAGTTCTGTATTTAAAAGTTTTAAAGAGTCCGTAAATGCCACCGCTTTTTCTTGAGCTTTTGTTAGATCTTCTTCTGTGCCTTTCATCATGGCTCTTATACCATCAAAAGCAATAAAAGCTAAACTTATCCAACCAAAAGCACCTAATAATCTTGATACTGCTCTACCAGCTACTGCAGCTCCTTTTGCCACTGTACCAAATAGTTTTGAAAAGCCTACTTGAGCACCTGCAATATACTTATTAGTAACTAAACCTAATTGTTTATATTCTAACTTGGCTTTTGTCATACTACCTTTTAATCCAAGTTCTTGATGTTTTATATATCTATCAAATATTAATTGGTCTTGTTTAGTCATGTTACCAATCATATTATTTTTCTGTTTTAAATGCCTTTTTAAAACACCAAGTTCTTTTGCATTTAGTTTCTTTCCTTGGGCAGCTTTTTGTAAAGTAGCACTCTGTCCAGTCATGTCTTGTCCAGCTAACATGCTTTGCATTCCGCTTGTTCCACTGGCCATGAAGTCTTTTTGTGCTTTTTTGCCAATGTCTCCACCGCCTTTTAAACCTTTCATAAGTTTAAGATCTTTACTTGCTTGTTTACCCATATTTTTTGAGCTAAGTGCTACATTATCAAACATAGTTGCCATTTTTCCAAAGTCTGGAATTATTTGGCTAACAATAGGTGCTGCTAATAATCCGAATACACCAATTAAAGAGGTGATATTATCTTTTAAAAATGAAATAATTGGAATTAAAAATTCTGCAACTCCTAACTTGATTGCTTTTGTTAAATCGTCAAACTCTTTTGCAAACTGACCAAGTACAAAAGCACTCTCATCCATAATTTCTGTAATTCTACCAAATTTAGTTTCTGCTTGAGTTATAACTTCATTTGCAACGGCTTGTGATCTTTCAAAAGCTGTTAATTCCGTTCTTGCTTTACCTATAGCTGCTGCATATTTTTCTGTTGCAGGCTCTAGTCGTAATATAATACCTAATTCATCTAATAGTTCGGGTTCTGCTTTCGTCACACCTCTTATTAATCTGTTAAAGGCATCTGTTACATCTCTACCAAGAGCCAATGATGCATTTTTTGCTGCTGTACCTAGTTGTTCTAATTGTGTTCTAGTTAATCCTGCGGCACTACCAATCGCAACAGCAGATGCAGCTTCTTTAAAAGAAATCATGTTAGCAGTTGCTGCTTGGACTGAAGCAGTCATAGTTGCAAATGCATTACCAGTTATAGCACCAAAAGCCTTCTGGCCTTCTACCATATTTCTGGTTTCCATTGCGTCTTGTAAAAATCTAAATGCTGCTGAAACGGCGAATACCTGCGCAGCGATTGTTGCATAAATAGGCACAAGTCCCCCACCAATAGTTTGGGCTTGTTTTGAAAATGCTTTTGTTGAGTTTGATGTTTGTTGTGATAAGGATTTTAGTCTTCTGTCGCTTTCTTGTACATTCTTTGCGACTGAACCAACGTCTTTTCCAGCCTTCTTCGCGTTTTTACCTAGATTCTTTAACGAACCATCATCAGTAATTTTAACCTTAACTGAACCGCCATCTCTTTTCTTTCCTGCCATTATTTTTTACGCTTTCTCTCTTGTGTCATTCTATCG
>Ga0233394_1000153_pt1 | contig 23160 bp, 35 predicted proteins | sample 24DmetaG_FD_190481 | JGI IMG/M metagenome (GOLD analysis project Ga0233394, IMG submission 190481) | Seawater microbial communities from Monterey Bay, California, United States - 24D | ecosystem: Environmental > Aquatic > Marine > Coastal | place: USA: California | collected 2016-11-02 | reverse complement strand
ACTGCTCATTTCTGGACACAAAAAGGGTGGCGATTACTATACGGCGTATGTAGACGGAAAGTTCAAACCTCATCACATAAAATTTATGGAAACAAAACCCTTTATTGTTTCACAATTATATGACCCTTTCATTACAAGAAATAAAGCGTCCGGGACGGTCCCCCTCTATAAATTACCATCGTCGGTGGTTAAATATTTGTCACAATTTGAAAAATATGTGGGATCGAACGGATTGATGAAACCCGCGACTCGCGGGTATAATATCATTATACGTGTATTAAGACAAGTAGTCAGAGACGGTTATGTGAATTACAGGAGAAAGCAGACCATGGGAGAGATAAGTGCATTTAAAAATAATTCCAAGTTCTCCAACTTAGTAAATGAACTCAGTGAGTACTATAATTGGCATGAGACGGTGAGGAATGCTAGTTCGTAAGTATTTAGTTATTTGATTCATTACATAATTACTGTTTTATTTAACGACGCGTCGCGGACCGATGTTAAGACGACCCAGGTTCTCATCTCGAGGAATATTGTTGATAGCATTCAATTGCCACATCAATCTGTCGATCGATAACTCCCGGATTTCACCGGTCGCGATGTATTCGTCAATCTTGTTTGCGATACCTTTGCCGACACCTGGTACTTTTCGGGGTCCTTGTGAAATCTCGGTACCATTCGTGACTTCAAACGTAAGTTTGCGAATAGCATCGGCGGCCTTTTCGTAAGCTTCACTCTTGTGTTCGTTTTCCTGTACTTGCGCGAGTAATTCAAGTTTTTCGGCGATGTTGTCATTCGTAACGAATGTACAATAGTTTCCAGTTTCAAGAAATTTGTCTATCTTTTGAATGATACTTTTTCCGATACCATTCACATGAGAGATTTGTTCACCACTGGTTATCTTTGCGGGCCACCCGTGAATCATGTTAGCGGCGTGTCGAAACGCGTGTTTCTTGTATTTGTTTTCTTCTCGATCGGCGAGTTCATCAAAAGCCTTCACCAGGTCAGAGTTGTAACAGACAAAGAAGTCGTCATCATCATCTTCATATTCAGAATCATATTCGGAGTCGGTCTCGGAGTCAGAGTCAGACAATGGCGTGTATTCATCGGGTTCATACTCAGAATCAGAATCAGATTCATAAGGTTCGCCGCCAGTTATTTGTGCCATTGTACTACTGTCTGAGTCAGATACGACAGATTCATCGTCGCTCACTTGAGCGTAGTGGAGCATGCTTTCGTACTCAAGAATAGCCTTTTCTTCTTCGCATTGTTGAAGAAGCTTTTTGAGAGCGGCGTTGTCCTTTTCAAGGTTGGAAATGTAGGTAGCGATGGATTCAGCGTTCATCTTTGATTGAGTCAATTGATTATTCAGAGTGGTCAACATGACTTAGGTAATTTTTTTGTGTGTTTAATTTAAGATGTCAGTGAAGGCAAGATGTACCTCAAATGGAGAGTCACTCTATTACAATCTAAATGAAATAGGAGACATCACAGAGGGTAAGAAAATTACCAGCTTTGAATCCAAAATGCTCATAGACGTTATAAATGAAATAGAAGGTAGATGTATATCTATACACAGACAATGCAAATCACAATATCCACTCATAACACCTGAAAATTCCAAATATTGGTTAACTTCTATAGATCAAGAAAACAGGATATCACTCGCACACACGATAGAAAAGTCAAACATACCCGTACTTTATAACACACCGAGAATGTGCGATCCGGGTGTCACTATATCCAAAAATTGGAGTCTTCGTAATTACATAGAAAGTCGCCTTTACCTGTTTAACCGGGTTTATAACAAGGGTCAATCTATAAATAAAAGAAAACGAGATTTGTGTTACCCGAGCATAGTTTTCGATTTTAGACCATTCGTGTACGCCATGACAATGGAAGGAAAAACTATATACGTGTCTCAATACATAGTTCCAACGTCAAAAACTAAACTTGGTTACGTACCAATCAGTTCAATAACTCCTGATCAGCCCTCCCCAAAATCAAAATCAACGCTTGATATATTTAAGACCATGGTTTTAAACGTTGCCTCGAGTAAAGCAAATGCAGGTATAGCGGGTAACAATTACAACGTTAAAATGAACTCCGGAAACATGGAAGCGTTCATCAAATTTATAAGAGAGTACGATGGAGTTGAGTTTGTCGGTAACTCAAATTCAAATAGTTCATTTTTTCCAAAACAAAACACAACTGGTATACCAACCATACCCCTCACAGATGATATAATAAGAGTATTCTATTATGATTTACTCCATGATAAAGTAACAAAGGGTACAAAATTCAAATATTTTAAACAGTTATTTACCAAAGAATTTTTAAGCTTTAACAACTCTGTCACATTTAATATACATGTGGGAGCGGCGAAAGCGGCCAAGTCGTTTTCAAAATACAGAAGCATACTTTCCAAGAAAAATGAAACGAAAACGGCGTTCAGGGGGCGTGGCAATAAAAGAAAGGAAGTAGAGATCCCACAATATCCAGCCATGTTCAAGACTATAGGAGACTTGTCACAGTTCATATACGCGGGTAAATATAACACGATAGTGGCGAGTGGTGATAGAATGGGTATAGCTACGGGTTTATATGTAAACGCAAAGATGAACGTGGCTGTCAAGACGATGATAGAAGATGGTATAACGGGGTTTGTTGTATACACGAGTAAGAATAATGTTAAATTCCAATCTAGATCGTCGTGTGTAAACATAAAAGGTAGTGCATGTATGTTAAATAACTCAGTAAAGATATCAAAAGAACGTTTTGAAGCAGAATCTAAAAAATATATGCCACAGAACATCCGGGAAGGAATAAATAAAATAGAAAAAACCAAACCAAAGCTACCAAGAGGTTTCAAAAGTTTGGCTCAGTTAATAAACAAAAATTCATACAAATCACTCACACCAACCACAAAAGCGAACTTGAAAAAGAAACTCATCGAGTTTGCTGATTATTTACCGGATGAAGTAGATAGATATATGAACATAATAAGTCCAGAAAACAGGGGTAAACTCGCGGCGGCCACTGGTAGAGGTCTCACTACTAGGACCGGTGTAAAACGTGGTAGAAACAATACACCAAGTCCACCTGGTCAGGTCAAGCGCGCCAGGACCAATGTCACATGGGCACCAAACGTAAACAGTAAACCGAAGACTGCGAAAACGCCTGGTGCTAAAACGGCCGCGAATTTATTGAATTTGGCTAACAAATCTAAAAGCGCAAAGACTGCGAAGACTGCGAAGACTGCGAAGACTGCGAAAACACCCGGTGCTAAAACGGCCACGAATTTATTGAATTTGGCTCAGAGTAGATCCCGATCCGCCGTGTAATACGTCTTTCCTTTCATCACAAAACTATGCACTCTCGCATACGCCCACGCCTGCGGAGAAGCGCCCGGTCGGTGCCCGGTTCTCCATGCGGCGAGTCCTCGATCGTACACGGTTCTCAATGTCTTCAATGGTATCTTCGTCGCTTTCGCAATTTCGGGGAGGGATTTCGCGTTCGGGTACTTTTCGCGGAATCGTTTCGTGTACGAAGAGGTGCGGGTTTTCACACCTTTATCAGTTGAAAATTTCGTGTATGTTTTCGTTTTCATTTTTACATATCTCTTTTCTACGTCTCCGAGCGTCTTCAACCCTCTGAAATATTTAAGGGGTGCGTATACTGGACCCTTTGTTTTTCGCAACTCGCGAATCTTCTTAGATATTTCCTGATCAGTGAGGGCCATCTTAATTATTACATATAATTTTAATCTAACCAATCATAATCATCGATACTATCCATCTTAATACGACAACCGTCACATCTCCGACATTTCACATATGTATCTTCCACTGGTGAATATATTTCACATTTATCCCTGCACACATAGCAGTTGTATCTAACTTTAGCGACTTGTTTGCTTTTAAACTTTCGTGGATGTTTCGTCCTAGAATCTGTATGCAAGTCCAGACCTTTCCAAATAAGGAAATTCCCGGTGATGATTTTCGTCATACTTTATCTTCCGAAAAATTTAATGACGTCTTCGATGCTATCAAAAATTCTATTTTCAAAACACACCTTTCCTGACTTTTGAAAATAGACGCCTTCCCTCCCCTTGTAAGAAGCCTTGTGAATCATGTCTGATTTACGATGCTCTACATTTTGACTTAGTTAAACAAAAGAGGCTAAAATCGTATAAGATGAGTCTCGAAATAATCATAGGTAACATGTTCTCGGGTAAGACGTCGGAACTCATACGACGTCTGAAGAGATACAAAGTCCTTGGTAAACGCATATCCGTGATAACCTCATCGAAAGACACGCGTTCGGAAAAGGAAGTCATACACAGCCATGATGGTGTCGATTTCGAATGCCTGAAAGTGAGCGAAATCGCGGATACGTTACTGGATGAGAATTTCTGTGAGTCGGATGTCGTCGCCGTGGATGAAGCGCAGTTTTTTGATAACCTGAAAGGTTTCGTACAAATGTGTTTGTTTCTAAAAAAGACAGTCATACTCGCAGGTCTCGATGCCGATTTCAAACAGGAAAAATTCGGTGAAATTTTAGACTGTATACCCGTCGCGGATAGTGTGACCAAGTTATCAGCGTTGTGTATGAGGTGTAATGATGGAACACCCGGGCCGTTTACGAAACGTATCGTAAACACCAAGGAATTAGAGCTCGTGGGTGGGAGTGAATCATATAAAGCCGTATGTAGACAACATCTCATATTTTAGAATCTTTTAACATCAAGTATCAGTACAATTCTTCTATCATCCGTGGTCTTCTTAACCATGTGATATCTCGAATGATCGAATAACAAATCTTCGCCCGGTTTGTGTTCATGCGTCTCGTATTCCGTGTCTAGAGTACTCGTACCCTCGAGTGTGAGGTGGTATCTGAGATATAAGTTGTGTTCCGCTCGGTGAGGTGGTATGGTCATGGGTCCTTCCATCACGGATATCACTCCACCAACGACGCGCGGTATCTTGTCTATGCACCTCTTTATGAGTGGGAAATCCTCGATTTTGTAATAGTAATAGTTCTCATTCTTTTCAAACCATGAATCGTCGTCATGAAAGTAGTACTTTTTAGCGTCCTTCATGCCCGACAATAAAGCGTCTCTTAGTTCTCTGTAGTACAATCGAATGATCCACAAGTCATTGTAATCTTTTGGGTAATAAAATGGTTTATGACACAACATGTCTATGAGTGTATTTCTCATGCCCACGAGTGGTCTGAGAGGTCTACTGAAATACAGGCGGTCTATTGGATTTTTAAAATAATCGAACGCCACCAAGACAACCGAGCCTAAGAGATATTTCATTATTTTCTCCATATATAATAAATGCCAGGTTATAAAGGAAAGGAATACTACGCACCAGAACCAACCGATGAAGTCGACACTCTCGATAAGCGTTTCTTCATGGGTCTCACTAGAACGCAGACCGGTTTGATCGCACCACCAGTGCTTTACTTCACCATGGTTCTCTTCGCCCTCGCCATGGCGCTTCCAGCCGTGTACAAAAAGCGCCCAGCCTTGTTGATACCACTCGCCATTGGTTTGTACATCAATGGTATTCACTTGTACCACCACTACATCCTCTTGAAAAAGTAAATTATTTTAGACGTGTATATTAATAGAATGTTCCTATCAAAGGTGTTCGCAAACTTGATATTTCAGTCACTCGTGACATACGGCTTTGCGAAGGCTACCATAGAAGATCCAAAAATGAGTAAGGCTGTCGCCGAAAATGCGCTCACGTACATGGTCGCGTGGTTCGTCGCGCTTCTCATGTTTGCGTTTACGAAGAACATCATCACGCGATTCATGCTTTTCACAGCTTTGTCCGCCGTCGCGGGTATGTTATTGGGTACGCGAGGTGAGAGAGACGTAAAGGAGGCTTTGCTCGATGCGGTCACCATTTTCATCACCATGTTTGTATTGGGTGCCGTCACGCGCATGCTCGGGTATGATCTCAGGATGCTCGGTTCTATTTTGTTCGTATGTCTCATAGGTTTGATTTTGGTAAGGCTATTCACGGGTAAGAGGTATTCTCAGATCATCGTACCACTGTTTGCTCTCTTCGTCATATACGATACCAACAACATACTGAGACGAAACTACGAAGGTAATTTTGTGGGTGCGTCGTTCGACTACTTCGCCGATATTCTTAATTTGTTCAGTGGTCTCCTCGAAAATGAATGAACACCATACTTTTTTGAAAATGAAAATCGAAAAAAAAATAATTTTTTTTTCACTTTCTTTTAAAAGAAAAAAGTTTCAAAAATAAAAAAAATATTTTTTTAAAAATTTTCAAATGTTAATAATAATGAAAGTTACTCTCAAGAAAAGTCCGATCCGGGACAAGAAGTACAGAGTGACATTTCCAGATGGCGACCATGTAGACTTTGGGGGCAAAGGATACACGGACTATACCATACACAAGAACCCAATGCGCATGCGTCTCTATGTGTTACGACACGGTGGTGGAGACACTCGTAAATTCAGTGATCCACAAAGGGTACACGAAAGAATGTCTAAAGTGACTAAGAGCAAACTCGAGGATTGGGAAATCTCGGGTTTGAAGACGGCGGGTTTTTGGTCGAGATGGCTTCTGTGGAGTGAACCAAGTCTACGGGAGGCGATGAAACACATGAAAATGAGATTCGGATTAGACATCACTTAGAGAATTCATCGTAATGATAAAAAATGGTGATAACACCCCTTCGTGTGAGAATAATCACGAGACCACGGTTACCAAAACGTAAACGAATCGTAACGTGTTCCTCTAGACCGGAAATCACACCGGCTAAAGTCATCGAAGCAGTCGCCGGTAAGACTGCGGCATACGGCGTGATACTAGGAACCGCTAACTGGATTGTATCCGGTGCGAACCCGATCGAACAATATCACCGCCCCGAATTTGCGTGTTTGGGTGTGTTGTGTTCCGCCATATCTGCGTATTCGGTAGACATGTGCGTCGCACAGTCAAAGAGTATCGAGGAATTTGATAAAGTTTCTCATGTTGAAACCGGACGATTGGCCATGATCATATTCACGTCCATGCTGATTGGCTGTAGCATTTAATACACTTAAACGTGAGCTACGTCTATTATGAAAATGGAAAGAGATAGGTTAATTTTCTTCATGAAAGCGCACGCGCGGGGTATGATCGCCAAACACCGCGCCATCGTAGAAATATACCTAACAAAGCCTTCGGGTATCGGTGAACACTCCGATGTAATGGAAGCCATGGAAGCGGAACTCGATTTGATCGCTAAATACAGTGACCGACTCGAAGCTCTCGAAAAGTACATCGTTAACCCGGACACAGAATAAAATATATGTAAATATTAAATTATGGTACTGCCATTTTTGATTCTTCCATTGTTGAATGTTTTGGGTATAAATGTGTTTCCGGGTCAGGATGCGTGGAGTCCAACTGTCCCATTCGACAAGAACAAGCATTACTCCATGTCAGCCCTAAGCATCCTTTGCTGTTGCATAATGATATCAAATGCTTTACGAAAGAAATTCATAGGGTGGTGGGTTCCAGTACCAATGAAGCCGGTGGGTTACGGTTCATTGGCCGTGTGTTTAGGTCTGAGTTTACTCGTTTTAATAGATACAATACACAGAGTCCAATCACTCGGCAAGACGGACGAGTCACAAGAGGGATAGGTGTGAATGTTCCAGGTGAAGAGTAAACCTAAGTCAAGCATAGTCTTGTAATTAATAACTTAAACCAGTTTAAATGAAGCGATTATTAATATTTGACCTCAATGGGATCTTTCTAATTCGCCGACGAGATAAGACCTCCCAAAAACCAGATTTTATAGTCGGAAATTTCAAATGTTTTGTGCGTCCAGGCATTCGAAAGTTTCTTAAATGGGCGCATCATAATTATGACGTGGCTGTGTGGTCTTCAACTATGCCTCACAATACGATACCTATTGTGAGGCATATTTGGGGTAAGAAAATGAAAGATCTGAAATTTATTTATTCTCAGAGACAATGTACCAATATCGGTACTATGGATAGTGGAAAGCCTGTATTTCTCAAAGAACTTAAATATGTATGGGAGATGTTTCCATGGTATGACGAAACGAATACATTATTGATAGATGATTCACCCCATAAAGTAGTCAATAATCCAGCAAATACATCTATCCACCCCGAACCCCTAACATTTGAAACGCTTAATAATCCAGTAGATTTGCGAGAATTGATAGCCTAAGTCGGGGTATAGACCTCTGTAATTCAAAATTTAATCATGGAAGACCTTACCTCGCTCATGGAGACCCTCGACCTGGTTGCCAAGTCGATCCCGGAGGGCGAATACTTGAAAATGTGCCATAATATGAAAAACTTGTACAAGGTCGTGCCACGAGCAACTTCTCCCGAAGCGCACTTATCGAGGGTCCATGTCAGGCTCGATGAACCACCTCAAGTTGCCCGCCTCCGGGAACTTAGCGGGGGTTACATTGCCAGAAAAAGGGAAATTCGTCGCCATAAAAGCCGTCTCAAATATATGCGTATCAAAAAGAGAGTGACCGCTGCAGTCCGGGAAAGCGCGGTTCGTGAACGATGTCACCAACTTGGAATACGAATTCGCGAGTATACTATTGACGAACTTCGTGCGAGGGGTCATCAAATTCCCGACGAACGAAGCTTTTACCGTGATTATATGGATAGAGTGAACCAACGCACACAAGCTTTAATGAATGATCTGAACGGACGCGTTAGAGAAATGAACGAGGAAACCGACAGGGATATCCCTGAATGGGACGCACTCTACCTCGAGGCCTATGATGTACCGCGCCCGGCGGATTGGTTCTGGTCTTGGCAAGCTGGTTATGTGTAGCATTAATAAAGATACCTCTATGTAATTACGTCATGAACGACTCTCCACACCCACAACTAGATTTCGCGTTTGGATTCTCAAACGTGAATTCACTCTTCAAACGATCACTCACGTAATCCATCTTTGTACCAATGATACTCATCAATGCGTTCGTGTCGACGACGATCTTAGCTCCGTCTTCCGTCTCCACTAACTCGTCAAGCTTTTTGCGCTCGTTCTCATTCATGTAATTCATCGTATACATCATTCCATTACAACCCCTCGTCTTTACCCCGATCTTTAGGTATTCCTTATCATTCGCCAGTAATAATTCTTTTATTTTTCTAGACGCAATCGGTGTCACCTCCATCACCTGTTTCAATCGCATCCTTTATTTATACAGAGACTAAAAGAAATTGTCTGTTCGGTACATCTTCGCCGAAAAGTCACCCGATTGACCGAGAATGTTCACGGTCTCATTACCATAGATTTCTTGGCATCCGATATCATCCATGCAATCTCTTTCACCCATCGACACTGGAAGAGAGTACATTTGATCACCCGGGGTTACCGTGTAATAATGGTATCTGTCTCTTCGTCCACGAACTTCCTTGCCATACAAGGGGAGTGTCTCGTCGTTTTCACCGAGTAACACTCCCATTTGTTGAATACGTCGTGGTTTGTATTCCTTGATCGGCGGCGCTCTAAATTCACGGGTCACTGGAATCTGAACTGGGACGTGGACGCGCTCTCTCGTGTGGATTCGCTTCACGGGTTGGGGCTGTGTGAGCTTATACAAAATTATGAGCAATAACACGAATATAGTTATGAGCATAGAGGTATGTTTAGTCTTCGCCTTCATTATTATTACACTTAGATTTTAATAAAGGTTATCTTAAATCAATTCTCCCAAGTCTGTATTGCGTGAACAACCAAAGGCAAAACATGACCGTTTTCAAAAATTTATTTGCATCCGTGTCATCCATCTTATATATAGGACCCATGATGCGACCAAAGAATGTCTTTTCCTTACTGTTTCCGGTAACGAACATTTCCATCTGTGTGAGCGCACACGTATCGTCATTCACAGACCAATGGTAAAAGATGAATGGAACCACTATGCTGTACATTTCAAGCAACTCTGTATTTTTCAGGAAGGGTGTTACGAGTACCGCGCCAAATAATACGAGGTGAATGAAGAATATAATATTCATCTATTTATATGGAGCAAGAAAATAATAACGCCATCGAGGGGTTTCCCAGAGACATAGAGAAACCGGAGCCACCGAGGAAATGGCACCCTCAACAGGAAAAAGTACTCAAAGAGTGGGGTGAAGCCGCCGCGTGCTATAGATACTTAAATTACCAAGCATTTCTCATGTTTCAAAAATTAAGTATGCGTTTTACTCTCCCTGTTATCGTGCTCTCTACCATAACCGGTACCGCAAATTTCGCCCAAGAACAATTCCCCGTTAGTATACGTTCGTCTGTACCATCCATCATCGGAGGTTTAAACCTCATCGCCGGTATTATAGCGACTATAATGCAATTTTTGAAGATTAACGAACTCATGGAGAGTCATCGTTCTGCGTCACAATTGTATGGTAAACTGTCGCGAAAAATTAGACTTGAACTCAACCTTTCACTCGTAAACAGATCGATGGATGGAAGTGACATGGTTCATGATTGTCAACAAGAAATGGACAGGCTCATAGAACAAAGTCCACCTCTACCCAAATCAATCTTAACTGCGTTCGATCGTGAATTCCCCAGCGACGATGTCTTTACAAAGCCAGAAATATTGCACGTTCACCCGATACTCCCTTTCAAGGCCATCAAGGAATATTCCATCATGAGTCTTCTCAAAGATCCACGGGAAAGAAACATGACCGACGGAGAATTAAAAGAAGAACTGGATGAGTTACGCGGACGTGTTATGCCCGGAAATAAAATTGCAGAAGATCCATTGAAAAAGACTGGAATTCGCCGACGTGCGTCCGAGTTTGTTGAATCTTTTACAAAGAAGGAGCCAGTAAAGAAGGAAGAGGTAGACGTGGAATCGGCGTCTCAAGAAGACGAAGAAGAAGGGTGAGTAAACACGCGACTGGCTATGAAAGCGACTAACACAAACAGGATTAGATTAAAGACACCAAAACATAATAGGTAAGGGATAACCTTCCTTTTTATTGGGTCTATCAATCTATCCTGGATCGCATTATTTTCAAAAATAATATCTATAGCCTGATTAGCGAGATCATCAGTTCTTTTTTCAGCCATGGACGCCTTTGTTAAAATAAAAACACAAAAAAAGACTGTGTCCAATACGCTCCACCAAAAAGAAATAGACCTGTTACGTACATACATAAATGAAGGTAAACATGTAATGATCTGTGGTGCGTCTGGTACGGGTAAATCATTCATACTTAATGCCGTTTTAGATGAATACAATTCTATAGAAATAACACCCGATTTGAAATTTAAGGATGAACTAAGAAACTCTAAAATGACCACATATTTAGATGACTATAGACATGAAGTGATCGCACAAAGACAGATAGTAGATCGAGTATCTGAGGGCAATCCATTCACGAAAGGGTCATTTATTGTGTGTTCAACAAGTGTCTATCTCATATCAAATTTCAAACTCATAATATTACCGAAACGCACACCCGAACAAATCGCTTCATTGAGGCCGGGTGTGTCTGGTGCTATGAAAGCCGCAGAAGCGTGTAAGGGGAATATACATAACTTTTTTCATTATATAGAATTTTCCGATGAAAAGGATGAATTCATAGAACCAAAGGAAGTTGCCGTGTCGTTACTATGTGACAGAGAAATCGTAAAGTCATCAGATGCCATGTGTGAACATGGTCATGTATGGGGTATTGTACATGAAAATTACCCGGAATCGTCAAATGTAAACATACACAAAATTTCACAAGCTCTTTCAGATGCAGATTTACACGACTCGAGCATATACAGTGGGTTTTGGGATTCAATGTTATACTTTACGAACTCTATAATATCTACACCGGCTTACTATTTAGGTGAAAAGATAGATAAAACCATAATAAGACCCGGTAGCTTTTGGACAAAATACGGTAATTATAAAATGAGAAGCCAGAAACTAGGAAATATTTCAAGAAAAACGCGTGGTATGTCTCATCAAGAGCTCTCACTCATGCGACAATACGCAAAACAGGGGAATATGGAAATGTACACACAATATAAACTCACACCACAGGATTTTGACGTCATTAATCACTTATGTATAGGGAATAAGCTCAAACCACGTGAGGTATCCCAGATCAAGAAAAAAATAAAAGAATATATAAATGTCCACCAATAACACCGCCACTAGCAAACTTAATATGTCCGGTGTAGTAAACAGTGCACGACAGGAAGTCAATAGACAAATGAAAAATCTTGTGAAGGGTGTTATGTCCTATACTATACCACTAAAAAGGAAAATCACACCATCCAAGACTTCTGCATTTAAAAAATACGAGAAAAAACCAGGAACATCGAGTCGATCCGCATTTAAAAAGTACGTGAAAAAACCAGAATTTCAATCGAGTAAATCTGCATTTAAAAGATACAAAAAGTAACTTAAAACGTGTACGTGTATACTCGGTATAAGATGCCAGCTCCTACAATTTTGCCAATCGCTACTGGTGCTGAGGGTGACTTTAAGACGACCCGCATCATCGGAAATGAAATGTTCTTTTACAGCGATGTAACGACGGATGATATCTTGGAGTTTACCGAAGAGCTCAAGAAGCTCGAAAACAGACTACTGAAGCAAGCCATTGACTTCCCGGGTTTCACACCTGAAATCCGTATTAACATCTGCAGTGACGGAGGTGAGATGTTCGCTGGACTCAGTGCCATGAATATTATTGAAAAGTCCAAGGTCAAGATTGTGACCATCGCTCAAGGGGCGTGTTGCAGCGCTGCGACGTTCATGTTGCTCGGAGGTCACGAACGTCGCATGGGTAAGAACGCCCACATCCTCATTCACCAGTTGTCCACTAACGGTTTCTGGGGTAAATTCGAGGATCTCAAGAATGAAATGGATTCATGCTCCAAGTTCATGGACATGATTACGAAGGTCTACGGTGAGAAGACTGAAATCCCAGAAAAGGAATTCAAGAAGCTCATGAAGAAGGACATCTACCTGAACGTCGAAGAATGTCTCAAGTATAATGTCGTGACCTCGATTGACTAATGTCAACACTCCGTTTATACAGACCAAGAACAGCTAATACTATAATAACTATACACGCGGTATTCGCATTCAGTGGAATATTCGTGGGTGGGGGTGGCCTAAGTCGCTCCATTCGCTCGTAATTTACGACCGGAATCATATCTACCCTTACTATAATGGAAACAATTTTTAAAACTGATTCTAAAGGCAGAAAACGCTACGCGAACATAAGTGTTCAAAAAATGCCTGATGGAACCGCCAACATCATCAAAAAGAGTGGTTTGGTTGGTGGTAAAGAACTTGTTTCTACAATTCATGTGAAGCTTGGATATGATAGCGCTCTCAAACGTGCGAAGACTATGTGGGAAAATGAAAAGGTAGTCCCTGTGACGCCAATGCTGGCTCATAAGTGGGAAGACCGCCAAAAGCATATCTCTGAACCGTTTTACGTTCAGCCAAAAATAGACGGAGTTCGTCTTCTCGTGTCTAACAAGGGAGGTATCTCTCGAACTGGTAAAGTCGTACCTGGTACGGAACACTGGGGGAAGGGTCTCAAGGAAGGTGAATACCTCGATGGCGAATGCTATGACCCAACAAAAACATTCGAAGAGATTACGAGTCTGTATAAGACAAACCCAAAGGCTCTCCAGTTTCACGTGTTTGATTATTTCGACACGAATAGACCCAAACTCACGTTTGACGAACGCCTGGAAAGAGTCACCGTGGAAACAAAGTGGGTACGTTCAAAGAAGGATCTTCCAGCTGTACACAAACAGTACATGGAGGCTGGATACGAAGGTACTATGATTCGTGAAGCTTCGAGTGTATACGAAGTTGGTAAGCGAAGCAATTACCTATTGAAGCACAAAGATTTCATGACGGAGGAATACAAGGTTATTGGTATGCGCGAATGCACCGGTAAAGACGTGGGTACTCCCACATGGGTCTGTGTGACTCCATCCGGAAATGAATTTACAGTCAGACCCGAGGGAACTCGTGAAATTCGCCGTGAAATGTTTAAAAATGGTTCTTCTTACATTGGTAAGATGCTGACCGTAAAATTCCAAAACCTCACCGATTTAGGTGTACCAAGGTTTCCCGTCGGAATAGCATTTAGAGATTACGAATGATGTTATACTATATGAAGCGCGTAGCAATTGATATCGATGAAGTACTCATGCCGTTTGTTCGCCCTATGGCTAGATGGAAAGGTCTAAAGATGCCACCTTCCAATACTAGATATGAATATGTCTACAGGGACATGTTTAACATTACCGAAGAAGAATCCGTCGAGATGGTTCGCGGATTTTACAAATCAAGTGAATTCGCTGAAATCAAACCCATTCGTGGATCACAATTGGGGATGTCGAGAGTTCGCAATAATTTTGATAAAGTGTACGCGGTAACCGGTAGACAAGACATCGTACGAGACCGAACAGAAGCATGGCTCAATCAACACTTTGAAGGTGTATTTGATGACGTGATACTAACAAACAGTTTCACGGATTACGAAGTCTCAAAGCTAGATATATGTCGTTCCCTCGCGATAAATACAATTTATGATGATAACATGCACACATGCATTCAATGTAAAGAAGCTGGTATGGTTGCGTTCAACTTTATGGGTTACGACCCAGAATTATATCCCTGGTGTGAACATACAAACATGTCCATGTATGGTTGGAACTAATATAAAAGGCACACGCCATTATAAACTAAGATGTCTTCGTACGGTATTGTCGGTATTACCCCGGATAGCCTCAAGGTTATCCGGGACATGCAACAATTTAAGAATGTTCATGTGTGTGACAAGAGTAACACAAGACTTACACCATTTAAAAATGCACAATCACACCAAACAGTCTCAGATTTTTCGTTAAACATGCAGAGGCCTCGTACAATCGCTACATTCTTCAATTCAAGTGACTACGTACACGCGAGAACCATGGATCAATTGATTGAGTGGTGTGACAAAGAAGATACCATCGTCAATTTAAATTTGGAAAATTACAGAAAAAGTAAAGGGTACGCAAGAGCCTGTGGGGAAAAGGGGATTCATTACGTCACCGGTGGATTATCTGACAAATTGCTCATGATAGATGGTTCAAGAACGGTCGTCGACAGCCAAGAAATCTTTTTTAGAACATTCTCTAAAACACTCGCACACTTGGATGGTGAACCGGGGACTGCCCAACTTGTGAAATCGGTGCACGAAGCCGCAGAGTGTGCATTGTATCAGGTTTTTGCCGAAGTGTACGGATATTTTAACCAAGATCCGGAAGTTATAAGAGTGTTAAATCAGGCATTGAAGACGGACGTAAATGGTCCCATCTTAAAAAATGCCCTACGACGGATGTATCAAGCACCCGATCATGACGACATTGCTCAAGAAAACTTGAGATCGACGTGGTGTTCGATTTATGCTCTCAACGCAGGGGTGTGTGTACCGATTTTACAATCAAACGCAAATGCACGTTCCATGAGCAGAGACATGAAGCTTACTGGCACAAAGCAAGTGTTTAATAAATTCAAGGATGAATTGGTCGTGATCCAAACTATCCGCTTCATGTACGCCATGGTTTACCTGGAATCCACCAGGGCGTGTTCAGCAATCAAGGGTTGTATTCAATCGAGTACGCTCGAGTGTGACATGTTCAAAACAGAAGACCAATACGAAATAATAAAGAACACGGCGACATACGCAAGGACCTTTTCTATTCACTGTATTCACGCGGGTATACCGTGTCCAGCAGTACAAGCCGCCCTTTGTGAATATTATTTCTGGACGCAAACCAAGACCTCTATGAACTTCATAGCAACCCTCCGTGTATAATTTTATTTACATATTTTAGAAGTATGATTATTGTAATAATTCTAATCGCTACGCTAATCATTGTGAAGACCATACTTTACAGGCCTAGAGTAGATTATACGTGTTATATGCTCACGACAGATAAAAATGGACCAAGAGCACAAAAATTTATGCGTACTTATGATCACACCGTACCACTCGAAATAATCGAAGGACCCGATACCCGAACACCCGAGGCGGCTAAAAGATACCAACGCAATGTAGATCCAAAATATTACAGACAAGCGCTTAAACTGTATCACGATAAAAATGCCGTTCGACCCAATATAACATACTTCAACCTAGGAGCTATAGGATGCTACGCGGGACACATGAAAATATACGACAAGTGCTTAAATTCAAGACGCAAGTACGCACTCGTATTCGAAGATAACGTCGTCATAACAAATCACAAGTTCTTCGATGAAGTACAAGCTGTGATTGATGAATTAGGTGATGATTTTGAACTCTGCTTCTTTCACTGTTTGTCCAGATACTCATCGTCGGATAAGGGTAAGAATGGTTTAGAACTCGTAAAATGGATATCTAGTACAAAGTGTTATCTCATAAACACAGAAAACATGAAAAACTTTGTCCATCACTTTGAAATCATGGACAATCACATCGACATGAAACACGAGGACCTCATATTCGAAGGAGCTCGCGTGTATTACAAAGATCTTAGACACTGTATGCTCGTAGACAGATCGCACACGAGTCTCATTGGACACAGTAACTGGGAAAACAAGGAGTTTTTCTCAAAGAAATATCCAGACGCAACGACAGATCTTTTAGAAAAAGGCTATTAATTTTTTTATAGTGTGTCTTTAAGGATGGTGAAGGCTGTATTACTAAATGAAAAACGAAACGATGTACATGAAATAAACCTAGACCTATCGCCCGAGAAAAACGAAATTTGTAAGATACTCAGGGGTAAAGCAACTTTTCTCGGACAATGGGAAGAAGAACTTGTAGTCATATTAAAGTGTAAAGAAAGTGTATTTGATTTAAAATTAAACGAAAATATATTACCTAGACCATTTTCTAACATGGATGTCGACGGTCGCATACTCCTGATACGCATGGACGAGGAATCGGAGCCACAAGATTTTACGAAGGTGGAATACGATGACATGTGCAAAAATTCACCGCACATGACACGATCCGTCACTTCCAAGGTACATCCTGTGGTCTAAAACGACACGCGGTTTTTAGGAACTCGGTAAACAATTCAAAATCTTTCTCTGGTTCATCGAGTTCATCGAGTGAATCAAGTATTTTACCAACATACTGGTTGTACGCTTTGTGTCCACCTCTATGTGTGAGTCTATTCTCGCGCATTCCGGGTGTGATGTATCTCGGCATCATGATTATATTCTTTCCGTCATTTACATCATACCTCAAATACTTAATCACTGGATGATTTTTGAATTGTCGGGGAATCACGTGATGGTCTTCCACGTTCTTAACACCCCATCTAAGTTTAAAATTGCGGCGTATAACTGACCCATACCTCATACTATTCTCTTGGATAACTTCTTCACCGAGCCGCATGAGTGAATCTTCGAGCTCATCAACTTCGTACCACGCTTCGTAACACGCTTTGCACCCCTTGTTTTCTTCACAAATATCTTGAGCTTCGCGTACCGCTTCCCTGAATCTGAAACGCAAACGATCGTTATCGTGTCTTTCAGATTTTATTTGCACTGATGGTTTGTTGTAGATAGTTTCAAGTATAGTAGTACGAATCTTAATACGCCTGTACTTGTAAATATCATTGGGTTGGTATGACGCTCGAATCATCTATGCTATTATGTATGGGTATTTTTTGCGTTCTTCTTTCGTGCGCAAAAGTTGAACCAAACCAAGGAAGGTTATGAGCACGAGAACGGCGTCTTCAAAATCACGGGTCGCGGAAAACGAAATCACGAGAAGAGACAGAAGCTTGAACCACACACTCGACGTGATGGTTTTCGTTCTTTCTGGGAGTTCACTGACTGGAGCGATACCAAACATGGCGTGAAGAAGGATAATGATACCATACAAGGTGTTATGATTAAGTGTAGTGTTTATAATTGGATAAAAATCTTTGGAAGCTACTTTTACACCGCCATACACAGAGGCGGCGACGAGTGGTACGAGAATAGCTGTGTTCTGGAGGAAAGCCATTTATATATACAAAGAAACGTTTTTACATATGGGACACATATGTAAAAATGCTCCTAGCGGGGCTCGAACCCGCGACTTTGGCGTGCCTCTGTGAGAATGAACTCACATGTATATACTATCGTATAAGCACCACACTCTAACCAACTGAGTTATAAGAGCTCGTCTTTCATGTATATTACACGCATTACATCTTTAACCTAGTTGTACGTACTAACGATGTCGATGTATGTGTCTTCATCAACGAACGTTTTCAGAATATCCACGATGGCTTCATTACCACTGCACACAGCTCCAACAAGACCCGGATACGCCATGACCTCCATGTATGCGTGAAAGAAGTTACCGAGTGCGGTTTGGCACGTATTGATAAACGTCATAAACATCTCGAGTGCGAGCTCCTTGTCCTCTTTGATCGCAATCCAATAAATACTAAAGTTTTCATAATTGTCGTTTCCATTTCCAGCATCTTCGTACACGTGATTTGCGTGTTCAAGGATTTGGTGTTCGAGCTTTCGAAGCCTGTCGAGATCGCCGTGAATGATAGCACGTTGGAGTTCCATTTTGTATTACTGAATGGGTCAAGGGGTATCACTTAGGACTATTTTCGTGTTTTATTCTAACATGCGCTTGTGGTTTGTAGCGAGGGGTTTCTTTGATAAGGCTCGTATGCATTTAGTATTTAGTTTTTTACAGGAGGGTATCATAAAAACCGCGTCTAACATAAAGAAGGAGTATGGAAAACTGGGGACATCAAAGACCAATACCAGAAGAGGACGTTCCTTGTAATAATTTCACGCACGTAATGATCGTCGTGGTCATAATAGTGAGTTTTGGTCTCGTATTGTACTTTCAGTGGAATTAGTAATCATACTCTATCAAATTCCTTTGAACTTCTACTGCGAGACCTCGATCGCGTACGCGTTATCCAACGAGCCATCGCATCCCTCACCCTAGTATCTTTTACGTACATATCCTCATCTATAACACTCAGACCGTTACATACGTCTGGTTTGTTTTCTTTGTCTGGGAATTCGCGGTTAAATTGGCATATGGTGCGATAAGGTATATCGGGAGCCTCGTCTAACAATCTATCATACTCTTGACGTTGTTTTGTCACGAATTTCATGGCGTTAGATCTATGTTCTATGTCTAATGAAAGTTCCATGTCTATGTTCCTATAAAACTTTGAATATTGTACACACATGGATGAATGCGATTCCCGCATAGTCGAACTATTACTAAATTTGGATACGGACGAAAGTATACCCGCTAATACGTTTAATAAGGCGAATGTGTATTGAAAAATGATAATGTTCCTCTTCATCTCCGGCGAAACATTATCATCACTAGGATTGAGTACGGCAAAACCACCCACACCTGTAATGGATGATATGATGATACACGGATACATGAGTGCATCCGTTAACCATTTGTAATGAAGACGCGCGTGGTTGTGTAACCAACGATACCCTGCCGCCTTTTCCGCCCACCTGCGGAGAAGGCGCTCCTCGCGCTCACACCATCCGTTGGGACAAGACGGGGCGACGATGTCCATTATTTTACGCAGAGAAAATATGCGCCTGACGTCGGGCAAGTTCGTCGACCTCATTATTCTTTTCATTCGTGGAATGCGCTCTCACCCATTCGATCGTGACTGTACTCATGAGTTCAATCAATTCAAAAATACGCATCCACAACTCCTTGTTCGCAACATCCTTACCTGTACTCGTCTTCCACCCGTTCGCACGCCATTTCTTTGACCATTCGGTGATACCGAGTTTCACGTATTTACTATCCGTGTATACGGTGACATCCTTTTCATCTAGCTCCAAACACTTTTCGAGTGTCTTAACCACGGCCGTCATTTCCATGATATTATTTGTCGATGTGTGATGTCCTCCTTCGACCACGAATTCTGGGTCATAACATTTTGCCGCCCATCCACCTGGTCCCGGATTGCCTAGACAACTCCCGTCTGTATACACTTCGATCATGTCTTATAATTTACTGGATTTTAAACTTTAACTGAAATATCGTTTCTAAAAAATAGTTTTCACTCTTTTTTAGAAAAAATGTTTTCAAAATACAATAATTTTTTATACTCTAAAATTTCTAGCGCTATTAGTATTAAAGCTACCCCCATAGCCACTGTTATTAGAGATGGTTCTCGAGTTGAGGATTGGTAACCTGGTTTGGTTGTTGTAGTTATTGCGCGCACCCTTCTTCTTATCGAAAAACACGACATAAACAATGACTGCACACAAGATAACCAAACCGATGGTCAAACCTATGACGGCTTTGTTCGTTCGTCTGGGCGATTCAACCTTCGCTACAGATGGAACGACGACTGGTTCTTCGACGACTGGCTCTTGTTCTTCGTCTGCCATTTATAGTTAATCTATATTTTATTTCTGTTCATCGACGACTGGTTCCTGAACTGCGGGGGCGGGGCCGACGTCACCTTGGAACCGCTGCACTTGATAATACGTGTCATTTTTAAGTGCTTCACCAAACTTAGCCATTTCACCTAGTGCGTGGTCGCGTGGCAAAAATTTACTAATCTCACCGCCTTCACTGAATGGATTTATGTAATTAGCATCCTTTGATCTCATATTTACGTACGCGTTGTGATTGTTTATAAAATCTACGTTATTCTTACCGATTTGAACGAACGTATCGTAGTACAGTTTTTGTTTTTCTGGATCCATGAGCATTTCACCCATTTTAATTCGCACCTCGTCCATAATCTTCTCGAAACTCTCATCCTTAGGTTTGTATCTGTGACAGTTCTCAGTGGCGTCCGAATACCATCGCTTATCGTTTACATCCGAACCGACTTCACCAACACCGCCAACTGGAACGAACTCGTCTGTATCACCGACTCTACATTCCATTACCATTTGCTTCTTGGCTCCCGCGCCTTCGCCCGACTCTATCGATTTCTCCCTGCAATCCAGTTTTGTCAAACACTGCAAGAGATCATTATTTTTGACAGATTCTTTGATAACACCGCCTATATCTTCAATCACGGTTGCCAAGACTCGTGCATCACCTGAATCTTTTATGACTTTATCGAGCATTTCCTTAACGAGTGGTTGGTTAAACACCTCAATAGATATATCAAGGAATTGTTCGAGTAGAGTACCCGCTATGGTCATGCCATTGTTATCGTTTGGAGACGTGTAACCCTCGCGTATTTTGTACGTTTCCATGTTTTTAATCTTATCCTTCAGATTAGAGAGTTCACCCGCCGTATCCACGGACGATGGCTTACGCCTTCGCAAAAAAAGTAAAGTGATTAGAACTACCACGGCTGCAAGGAACAACCAAACTCTATAATCGCTCTTCATCCCTATATAATGTATACAATTTAAAAATGATAGTAACATTTTTAGATTATATTTATTAGAAGCGCGAGTCGAATTTTATAATACTTAAGCTAAAATAAGCTTAGTTGGAGAACGCGAGGCCACCCATACCGGATTGGATGCGGAGGACGTTGTAGTTGGTCGCGAACATGCGAAGAGTGGTTTCCGCGATGCCGGTCTTCGCCTTGATAGCGACTTGAGCATTGTCAATACGACTGAAATTACAGCTCCCAGTTGGCTGATGTTCTTCTGGTTTCAGGGCGAAACTGTAAGCGTACACGCCTGGCGCTGGGGAGCCGGAGTGGTGCACGAATGGCTGAACGGTGTTGAAGTACTTGCCGGATTGCTCCTTGAAGCGATCTTGGCCGTTGAGGACCAACTTGAAGGTATCCAAAGTTCCGTTGTCATCTTCGGAGAAGTTGGCACCCTTGAATGCGACGAGTGGGACACCAGCGAGGGAGCTGGAGACGAGGCAGTTCGACTCGGCGGTGACACCGAGGATGTTAGAGGTGACAGTCGCGTGGGCGTTCGCGGTGCGGAGGGAGTCGTCACCGTTGTCCAAGCACCAGACAAGTTCCTTGACTGGGTGGTTGTAGGAGAGACGCTTTTGGACTTCCGAACCGGCGCTGACGGTGTCGGTACCGGTGTGTTGGACTTGCTCGATGAGGTATTCGTGACCCTTTTGCGCAAATCGGCGTCGTTCCTCGGTGTCGAGATACACGTAGTTGGCCCAGACCTTGAAAGTGGAGCCGTCGGTAACACCGGTGGACTTGAAGTCGGACGACAAATCGAAATCCAATCGGACTTCGTGGTATTGGAGGGCGATCAAAGGCAACGCCAATCCGGGGTTGCGGTTGAAGAAAAAGATTAGTGGCAAGAAGATCTTACCGCCGACGTGCGCGGAGGTGGTCATCTTACCGTAGTTCGCCTTCTTGGACTCGTCCAAGTAAAGCTCGGAGTACAAACGCCACCACTTTTGGTAGTGCTTGTCGATGCGCTGGCCACCGATGGACAATTCAACATCCTTGACGGCACGTTCCGCGATCCACGCATCCTCACCCGTCGCAGCCTTAGCACCGGCCTTCATTTCGACGTACATGTCGGCGACCAAATCACCGTTACGGGCAACGGTGACGGAGACGCGGCCATCGGCACCTGGGGTACCGTTGACGGTTTGTTCGATGTTTTCCATCGCGAAGTTGGTGTGACGCTTGTACACCGCTTGGAAGAAAGTGACTTTTGGGTTACCCGTGAGATAGACATCTTGGGCACCATAGGCGACGAGTTGCATGAGGCCACCAGCCATTGTGAGAGTTTTTGTACTATATACCAAGAAAATAATTTCGCGAAAAAACTCAGCTTGATTTTTCCTGGGGTAATGTATAATGTCTGAACCAACCGTACCCGAACCAACTGTTGATATCGAAGAATCTGGATCCGAGTCTGAGTATGAAACAGAGAGTGAGCTCGACATTCCAATGGATGAATCTCAACTGCCTGAATTCGGCGACGATGAGGACGGTGAAATCCCAGAGTGGGTGGTCACCGGCGACGAAGAACCCGACTTGATCGGTCACATCACGGATGTTGCTGCGTCTCTATTTTCGACTGAAGAGGGTGAGACTGTGTGCACTGCCCTGATGTCTATATCTAAACAACTTGAGACACAAAACCGAATCATGATAAAAATCTTATCTCAGATGCAAAAATCAACTTAGAAAA
>Ga0233394_1000133_pt1 | contig 24405 bp, 21 predicted proteins | sample 24DmetaG_FD_190481 | JGI IMG/M metagenome (GOLD analysis project Ga0233394, IMG submission 190481) | Seawater microbial communities from Monterey Bay, California, United States - 24D | ecosystem: Environmental > Aquatic > Marine > Coastal | place: USA: California | collected 2016-11-02 | reverse complement strand
CTTGCACACCTTGTGTGCCGAGGCTAATCTTACTGTTAATTCAGATTATGCAGCTAAAGCGTAGTTATCTTCGCCGTTTAAATGGTTGAAATAAGGTTTACGAGTGTTCATTTCAGTCCTCGGTATGCTTACAGTTTCACTGACCTTGCTGTCAAAACCAGTCGTCCCCTAAAGATAGGTCGCTAAAACCTATAGTGTGTGCAAAAGTATGAAAATGAAACCAATTTACCATTTGCGCATCCTACCAAAATCAACTAATTTTGAGGAAAATAATGTACATGAAATTTGGTATCATCAAAGAACGTAAAAACCCACCAGATAGAAGGGTGGTGTTCTCCCCTCAAAAATTGCAAGAGTTTCAACAACAATTTCCTAGAGCTACCATTGTAGTAGAATCTTCAGATATACGATTTTTTTCTGATGATGCGTATGTTAAGGCTGGTTTTGAGATTACCAAAGATCTATCAGATTGTGATGTGCTTATTGGTGTAAAAGAAGTGCCTATAGCTGCACTAATACCCAATAAAAAATATTTTTTCTTTAGTCATACTATCAAAAAACAACCCTACAACAGAGACTTGCTTAAAGCAATGCTCGAGAAAAACATTACTTTATACGACCATGAGGTCATTACAGATCCTAAAGGCAATCGTCTAATTGGTTTTGGTCGGTATGCAGGGCTTGTTGGTGCCTACAATGGTTTTAGAGCTTTGGGTTTGAAAGAGCAAACTTTCTCATTGCCTAAAGCAGAAAATTTAGCCGATTTACCAGCATTAATAGATCAGTTAAATGCCATAAAGCTACCTGCTATTAAAATTCTTTTAACGGGCACAGGAAAAGTAGCCAAAGGTGCCAAAGAAATTTTAGACGCCATGCATATTAAGTCGGTTTCTATTTCAGATTATCTTTCGACAAGCTTTAATGAGCCAGTGTATTGTAAAATAGATGTGTTAGACTATAACAAACGTATAGATGGGCAGGTGCTTACCAATAGAGATTTTTACAACAACCCTTCAGCCTATGTTTCTAACTTTATGTGTTTTGCTAAGGTTACCGATTATTTTATTGCTGGACATTTTTTTGGAGATGGTTCACCGTATTTATTTACAAGAGAAGATGCAAAAAGTAACCACTTTAACATTCGTTTAGTAGCCGATATTTCTTGTGATATAAATGGGCCAGTAGCCTCTACACTAAGGGCTTCTACCATTGCAGATCCCATTTATGGGTATGACCCTGAGACTTCCGAAGAGGTAGCGTATACTTCTCCAGGAGCCATTACGGTAATGGCTGTAGATAATTTACCTTGTGAATTACCAAAAGATGCTAGTGATGGTTTTGGAGACTTATTTTTAACCCATGTGATTCCCGCTTTTTTTAATGGAGATAAAGATGGCATTTTAGCACGTGCAGCAATGACAAATGAGCAGCAGTTAACTCCTAGATATGAGTATCTTCAAGGGTATGTAGATGGAGAGGAGTAAGGGTTATTTTCTATTGGCTATGCCGTATACAAAGAAACTTCCACCCAATATTAATAGTGAAGAGTACCAATAGCTAGGGATTACAAATACAACCACAGCCAATAATAAACAAATAGCCACAAGAAGATCATAGGGTTTTTTACGTTGGGTATTAAACAACGCCATTACTAGTCCTAGATACCCCAAAAAGAATGGAGTGGCATAATTTACTGCTGTGTTTTTTGCCAGTGACAATAAAAAAATACCAAGAATTACAGCTATGGCATAGAGGCCAAACTGTTTTTTAGAAGTGGCATTCCAAACTGCTATACCCGCTTTTCTAGCAGCTCTTCTACTAGAGAAAAAAACAGCAAACATAGAAAAGAATGCAACCAACACCACCATAAACATACAGATGCTTTCTATAATTTCTATCGATAGCATGCCTAATGGATTGCTATCTGCAATAAATCCAAGAATAGCCGCATTAACAACATACACGCCTAAGAGCATGTACAAACCAATTTGAATACTGTTAAACCCTTTTAAAATAAAATTTTGAGCGGTGTTTGTTGTTAAGTTTTTACTTGAAGCCATACTAAAAATTATAAGGTATTGATGGTTTGTCTAATCGCTACTAAATTGGAGAGTAACTTCTCTAAGTACTGAAGATCTAACATATTTGCTCCGTCGCTTTTTGCATGGGCAGGATCAAAATGTGTTTCTATAAATAAGCCGTCTACATGATTTACAATACCAGCTCTTGCAATGGTTTCAATCATCTCAGGTCTTCCACCGGTAACTCCAGAAGTTTGATTGGGCTGCTGTAAAGAATGAGTAACGTCTAGCACCGTTGTAGAAAATGCTCTCATTTCTGGAATTCCTCTAAAATCTACAATCATATCTTGGTAGCCAAACATGGTCCCTCTATCGGTTGTCATTACTTGAGCATTACCTGTATCTTGTACTTTTTTAACAGCGTGTTTCATAGCACCAGGACTCATAAATTGTCCTTTCTTTAAATTTACTACTTTTCCTGTTTTTGCAGCAGCAACCACCAAGTCTGTTTGACGAACTAAAAAAGCAGGAATCTGAAGAATATCTACATATTCTGCTGCTTTTTCTGCATCAGAAACTTCATGAATATCTGTTACAGTTGGTACATGAAATATTTCAGATACTTTTCGTAAAATTTTTAAGGCTTTTTCATCACCAATACCAGTAAAACTATCAATTCTACTTCTGTTGGCTTTTCTAAAACTCCCTTTAAAAACATAGGGTATTTTTAAATCATTGGTAATGCTAACCACCTTTTCAGCAATTCTAAGCGCCATATCTTCTCCTTCAATAGCACAAGGACCTGCCAATAAAAAGAAATTATTTGCATCTAAGTTTTTTATGTTGGGTACCAATGATAAATCCATTACTAAATTTTTAACAAAAGTACAAAATAAATGTTGTTGAGGTTTGGTATCTTTAGCCCTTATTAATTTTAGGATTATGAAAAAAAAAGGGATGTTGTTATTGGTGTTTATAGGAATGGTTTCGTGTAAAAATGAAATTAAAAATACAAAAGAAATTTCTACACTCTTCATCGATTCCACACTAGTCAAAAAACATTTGTACACCTTAGCCTCTGACATGATGGAAGGTAGAAGAGCTGGTACTGCTGGTATAGAAAAAGCCGCTCAATACATAGAAAATGAATTTAAAAGGATAGGCTTAGTACCCTATGATACACTCTCTAATTACAGACAAACCTTTACATTTAAAAATAGACGAACTCAAGAAGACATTACTTCCAGTAATATTATTGGAGTGTTGGAAGGAAAAAGTAAAAAAGAAGAGATTGTTATTATATCTGCACATTACGATCATCTAGGAATTAGATCAAAAGAAGGAGTCTTAGATAGTATTTATAACGGAGCTAATGACGATGCTTCTGGGGTAGCAGGCATCATGGCATTAGCATCACATTTTAAAAAAGTTGGTAATGAAAGAACGCTTGTTTTTGCAGCATTTACTGCCGAAGAGATGGGACTGGTGGGATCTAGACATTTTGGTAAAGAAATAGATGCAAGCAAATTTGTTGCTGGAATTAATTTAGAAATGATTGGTAAAACACCTAGTTTTGGCCCTAATACAGCATGGTTAACTGGTTTTGAACGTTCAGATTTTGGAAAAATAATTCAAAAGAATTTGGTGGGTACAGGATATCAGCTATACCCTGATCCCTACAAAAAATTTAATTTATTTTTTAGATCAGACAATGCTTCTTTGGCACGCTTAGGGGTTCCGTCTCATACATTTAGCACCTCGCCAATAGACACAGATAAAGATTACCATCAAGTTTCAGATGAAGCAGAAACCCTAGATATTGCTGTTATTACACAAACCATACAAGCGGTAGCTGTTGGAACAAAGAGCATCATTTCTGGAGAAGATACTCCTACCAGAGTTGTTTTAGAAGAAAGAAAAAATAATTAATTAGACCATATAAATGAACATTCATTTTATTGCCATAGGAGGTAGTGCCATGCATAATTTAGCCATTGCATTACACAACAAAGGCTATCAAGTAACAGGGAGTGATGATACCATTCACGATCCTTCTAAATCTCGTTTAGAAAAAAAAGGACTCTTACCAAAAGAGTTTGGTTGGTTTCCAGAAAAAATTACGCAACAGTTAGATGTCATTATTTTAGGGATGCATGCCAAGAAAGACAACCCAGAGTTGGTACAAGCACAGGATATGGGTTTAAAAATATATTCGTATCCAGAGTTTTTATATGAACAATCCAAAGATAAAACCAGGGTAGTTATTGGAGGTTCTCATGGTAAAACAACCATTACTTCTATGATACTTCATGTTTTAGATTATAATGATATGGAGGTAGATTATATGGTAGGAGCACAGCTTAAAGGTTTTGAAACCATGGTGCACCTTACCAAAGAAAATGAGTTTATGGTATTGGAAGGTGATGAGTATCTAAGCTCACCTATAGATAGAAGACCAAAATTTCATTTATACAAACCCAATATTGCGTTATTAAGTGGTATTGCCTGGGATCATATCAATGTATTTCCAACTTTTGAGGGGTATGTAAATCAATTTAGAATTTTTACAGATTCTCTAACAGACGGAGGAATTATGGTGTATAATGAAGAAGATGCTATTTTAAAAGAAGTAGTTGAAAGCTCTACGCATTCCATAAAAAAATACGAATATTCAACACCAGTCTATCAGATAGAAGACGGGATAACCTATATAGACACTCCAGACGGATTGATGCCTTTAGAAATATTTGGTGATCATAATTTGCAAAATTTAGCTGGAGCCAAGTGGGTTTGCCAACATATGGGGATAGATGAAGAAGATTTTTATGAAGCGATCGCCTCTTTTAAGGGGGCTAGCAAACGTTTAGAGAAAATAGCAGAGAGTTCAGAAACTGTTATTTATAAAGATTTTGCTCATAGCCCAAGTAAGGTAAAAGCTACTACCGAAGCCGTAAAAAAACAATATGCCCAAAGAGATGTGATTGCTTGTTTAGAATTGCATACCTACAGCAGTTTAAATGCAGCGTTTTTAGCAGAATATAATGGAGCACTAGACAAAGCAGACAAAGCAGTAGTTTTTTACTCACCACATGCTGTAAAAATAAAGCAGCTAGACAGTGTTTCGGAAGAACAAATTAGCAATGCTTTTCAGAGAGATGATTTAATCATATTTACCAATCCTACAAAATTTAAAGAATTTTTATTTAGTCAAAACCTACATCAATCTGCAGTAGTGCTTATGAGTTCTGGAAATTATGGAGGTTTAGATTTTGAAGAGGTAAAGGGGCTGGTTTAGTTCTTTCTCCAAAAAAACGGTGTAAATAAAATAAGAACGGTAAAGAGTTCTAAACGCCCAATTAGCATTAAGAAAGCACAAAACCATTTAGCACCACCAGATAAATGAGCAAAATTATCTACAGGACTTACAGATCCTATAGCTGGGCCAATATTTCCTAAAGAAGAGGCTGCAGCTCCTAATGCAGAAATAAAGTCTAAGCCTAAAAACGTTAGAATTACAGAAGACACAATAAAAATAAGCATGTAAATAACAAAGAAAGAAAGAATGTTAAATACAATGGGTTGACCCACTGCTTTATTGTTAAATCGAACAGGAATAATAGCGTGTGGATGCAATGTTTTTTTAAATTCTAAAAAACTATTTTTTAACATCACAATGTGTCTCACAATTTTGATACCACCACTGGTAGATCCGGCAGAGCCCCCAACAAAGAACAAGGCAAAGAATACACCAGTTGCAAAGAAACTCCACATGGTAAAATCTGCAGTTACAAAACCAGTTGTAGTTATGATAGAAGTTACTTGAAAAAGAGCATGCCTAATAGCACTTTCTGTAGCTCCTAAAATTTCGGGATGAGCAATGGTAGTTTGTAAGGCTTCATCTCTAAAAAATAAAATGATAAAAGCTACAAGTGTAGCCATGCTTAAAATACCAAAAAAGTAGTATCTAAATTCTTCACTTTGTAGTACTTTTTTTACTTTTCCTTTTAAGGCAAAGTAGGTGAGCACAAAGTTGGTACCGGCTACAAACATAAAAAAGATGATAACATACTGTACCATTGGCATGGCATTCCAATACGATAAACTATTATTTTTAGTAGAAAAACCTCCTGTACTTACGGTTGCCATTGCATGATTTATAGCATCAAACCAATTCATTCCTGCTACTTTAAGCAAAATAAATTCTATGAAAGTTAATAGTACATAAATTAACCACAAACGTTTTGCTGTATCTGTAATTCTAGGATGTAATTTGTCTGCGGAGGGGCCAGGCGCTTCTGCCATAAATAACTGCATGCCTCCAATTCCTAAAAGGGGTAAAATAGCGATGGTTAACACAATAATACCCATACCACCAATCCAATGGGTAGCACTTCGCCAAAACAAGATTCCTTTTGGCATGGCTTCTATATCTGCTAGAATGGAGGATCCTGTGGTTGAATAACCAGACATGGTCTCAAAAAAAGCATCTGTTAAAGAGGGAATGGTTCCAGTAAACAAATAAGGAAGCATTCCTGTAAAGGATAGCGTTAGCCAACCAAGACTAACGATCAGATACCCTTCTTTTTTTTGAATATTAGTGGATGTTGGTTTGTTAAAAAAATAAAGAATTAGACCGATAAAAACGGTAACAATTCCTGCGTTTAAAATACCCATCTGAGCAGTTTCTTGATGAAACATACTAAAAGGGAATGCTATAAACATAAAGACCCCGTTAAGAACTGCGGTAAGTCCAAGAAATCTATAGATTATTTTGAGGTTAAGACTACCCATTTCTAGCGGAATAAATCTTCTACAATATGGATGGCTTCAGGCAAACAAAAAACGATGACTTTATCTCCGCTGATTACTTGAAAATCTCCATCAGAAATTAATGCTTTACCGTCTCTTATAATTCCTCCAAATACTGCATCTCTTGGGAAATTTAATTCTCTGATTACCTTTTTAGTTACTTTGGCACCCGATAGAACCTCAAATTCAAAAACTTCTGCATCTATGTTATGTAGGTTGGCTAAAGCAAGAATTTCACCTTTTCTAATATGTTTAAAAATGCTACTCGCTGCAATTAATTTTTTATTAATAAGAGTATTAATTCCTATGGTTTGAGAAATATTGATATAATCCATATTCTCTACCAAAGCAATTGTTTTCTTAACTCCCTTAGATTTTGCTACTAGACAAGACATAATGTTTGTTTCAGAATCTCCTGTGACTGCAACAAAAGCATCCATTTCTCTAATGTTTTCCTCTTCCAATAACTCAATATCTCTTCCGTCTCCGTTAATTAAAAGAGTTTCATTTAATTCTTCAGCTAAAAGCAATGACTTTTCTCGCTGTTTTTCTATGAGAGTTACTTTAAAGTTTTCTTTACAAAGGTTTCTGGCAGTTTTAGACCCAATAGAGCTACCACCCAAAATCATCACATTTTTTATTGTTAAGTGTTCTTTTCCTACGATCGGGTAAAGCTTGTCTACGCTGTAGTGAGGAACAGAAAAATAAACCTGATCATTTAATTTAAATTCGGTATCTCCTCGTGGTATGATGGTTTGTGATACCCCTTCTCGTTTAATCGCTATGATAATAAAATCTACAGATGAAAATGTATCTCTAGCACCTTTTACGGTAGTATTTAAAAGCGGAGATTTGTAATCTAATGTGGTCCCCATTACATTAAACAATCCGTTTTCAAAAGTAACAGTATCATTAAATGAAGATTGGTTTAGCAGCATTTTAATTTCATCTGCAGCTAATTCTTCCGGTGAAATCATATAATCTAAACCAAATTTCTTAAAGTCAATATGATCGTTCTTTAAAAATTCTGGATTGTCTATTCTGGCAATAGTTTTCTTAGCTCCTAAAGATTTTCCTATCACTGAAATGGTGAAATTAGTATTTTGAGATTCTGTTACAGCCAGTAATATGTCTGTAGATTCTATACCAATTTCCTTGAGTAATTTTATAGATGTAGCATCTCCTTTTTTGGTAATAACATCTAGGTGACTGTTGATGTAGTTTAGTTTCTCTCCGTCAAAATCTATGACATACGTATCCTGTGATTCGTAAGACAATAACTTTGCTAAATGAAACCCAACGTCTCCAGCACCTGCTATAATAATTTTCATAAATCGTAAGAAATATCAAACAAATATATAAAACTTAGCATTGAGACTACTAAAATATCATTGATATTGTTTTTATCCAACTTTTGTATATTTATAAGAAAAAACCCCTACATGAAAAAAATGACCATAAAATCCTGGGCTGTAGACGATAGACCAAGAGAAAAACTAATTGCCAAAGGACCCTCCTCATTAAGTGCTGCAGAACTGATAGCAATTCTTATAGGCTCAGGAAATAAACAAGAAAGTGCCGTAGATTTATCTAAAAGAATATTAATGTCTGTAGATAATAATATTCATCAATTAGCTACACTTACCCTAGAAAAATTAACTTCATTTAAAGGAATTGGGATGGCCAAAGCTATTGCTATCATTACAGCTCTAGAGTTAGGAAAAAGGAGGCAATTAGCAAATTTTGTAGTAAACCCCAAAATTACTGGCAGCAAAGATGTTTATGATATCATGCAGCCCTTGCTAGGTTCTTTGCCTCATGAAGAGTTTTGGGTCTTGTACTTAAATAATGCGAATAAAGTACTTTCAAAAACTCAATTGAGTAAAGGAGGTATTACTGCTACTCTAGTAGATGTTAGACTTTTGTTCAAAAAAGCCATCGAGATCTCTGCAGTTGCAATTATTATTTGTCACAATCATCCATCCGGAAAAACAGAACCCAGCTCCCAAGATAAAGTTCTTACCAAAAAAATTAAAGAAGGTGGGGTAAGTTTAGATATAAAACTTCTAGATCATCTAATAATTACTGAAAAGTCTTATTTTAGCTTTGCCGATAATGGTAAAATTTAAATAGTACTGCAATCTTGATACTTGTTTATACGCATAAAATTACTCCAAGAATACGGTATATTTTTAAGCATATTTTCACTAGAATTCTTCTAAGTCCAGTTTCTTTTACATCAAAAATTGAGGAATTTGTAGCCCATAATGGGCCTAAAATAAGTTATACCAAGGTTCCTCTAGGGAAAGAATTTTTTATAAGAAGTAATGAAATCCTTTTTGAGCAAGGGGTAAATGACTTGGAAATTAATATTTCACAATGGAATGGTACTCCATGCTTTTTTAATGCTGGATCTGGTTCTAGTATTCCGTTTGATATTTTTGCAGCTAGTTTTTATCTTATTTCAAGATATGAGGAGTATTTACCTCATGTTAGAGATGTACATGAACGATTTACAGCAGAGCAAAGTTTGGCTTATAAATTTCGTTTTTTAGAAAAGCCTGTTGTAGATATTTGGGCTCTTAAATTAAAAGATGCTTTATTAGAACGTTTCCCAGACTATCATTTTTCTGATAGAGAGTTTTCCTACATATCTACCATAGATGTAGACAATGCCTTTGCTTACAAATACAAAAGCTTTGTAAGAACCTCTGGAGGTTTTATCAATGATTTTTTTAAATTACACTTAAAGAGTTTTTGGGATAGATTGTTGGTGTTATTAAGAATTAGAAAAGACCCCTATAATAATTTTGAGCATATATTGTCTTTAAGTAAAACCTATAACGCTACCACTATATTTTTCTTTCTTATTGCAGATTATACAACTTTTGACACCAATATATCTGCTACCAAAAGACAATTTAGATTGTTAATTAAACACATAGCAGATTATGCGAAAATTGGGTTACACCCTTCATACTATACAATGAAAAATAGTGCTTTGCTAAAAAAGGAAAAAGAGCGTTTAGAATCCATCACAAATATTCCAACATCTCTTTCTAGACAGCATTTTTTAAGGTTTAGTTTGCCCGAAACCTATCAAAATTTAATTGATTTAGAAATTAACCAAGATTATTCGATGGGTTATGCTAGTCATATTGGATTTAGAGCTAGTACCTCTATTCCTTTCTATTTTTTTGACTTAGACTTTGAAATTCAAACCCCGTTGCTTGTTCATCCTTTTGCATTAATGGATACAACATTAAATGATTATATGGGTCTTACACCCAAGCAGTCTTTAGGCAGAACAAAAGATTTATTAAAGGAAGTGATGGCGGTTAAAGGAACTTTCATTACGTTATTTCATAATGAAAGTTTAAGTGGTTACCTGAGATGGAATGGATGGCAAAGAGTCTATGAAACCATGTTAAAAATGATTCATAAACATGTTAATTAAATACATTCAAAGAGAACATTTAGATGAGGAAAAATACAATGATTGTGTAGAAAACTCACTTCAATCTAATAGCTATGCGTTTTCATGGTATTTAGACATTGTTTGCGACAATTGGGATGTGTTAGTGCTAGATAATTACGAAGCAGTGATGCCAATTCCTTGGCGAAAAAAATATGGTATCAAATATGTATATCCGCCTTTGTGGGTATTGCAATTAGGAATTTACTCTAATGAAGCTATTGATGAAAATGAATTTCTAATACATCTTTTTAGTAAATTTAAATTTGTTGAGTTAAGAATGAATACTCATAATAATTTTGAGTTATATCCTGAATTTTTACAATTAAAACAATGCCAAAAATTAGTATTAAATACAACGTATGGTTCAATTTCATCTAAGTACAGAAAAGACAGGAAAAAAGATTTACAAAAAGCTGCTACAGCTAATTTAATTGAAAAATGGAACGATCATCCGAGTAATTTAATTGAGCTTTTTAAAAATAACATAGGTAAAAGAACTCCTGATATAAAAGAAAACGACTATCAGAATTTAGAAAAATTGATGGCTATTTGTATCGAAAAAAAAGTAGGTGAAATACTAGCTGTTTATGACAAAAAAAATAAACTAGTAGCCTCAGTTTTTTTATTAAAACATAAAAACTCAATTACCAAACTAATCTCATCAACACATCTTAAAGACAGAAAAAATGGAGCCAATACATTTTTAATTGACAGAGTAATTTTCAATTACCATAAGAATTTTTCAGTATTTAATTTTGGAGGATCCTCAATAAAGAGTGTGGCAAGTTTTTCAAAAAGTTTTGGAGCTGAAACAGAAAAATATCACCAACTAAAAATGAATAAGCTTCCCAAAGTTTTACAGCTATTTAAAAAATGACAAGTAACAAAAAGAGTGTTCAATTTTGTTTTTTAAAAAGGTTATCTATATTTTTTTCTATATAGATACGCAAAACACAACCAGGAAAGAATTCCAGTAAACCACATTAAAATTGCTGATGTAATGGCAGCACCTTTGATGCCGTAAATTGGAATTAGATATTGATTACTTATGATATTAATTAGTAATGCTATACTAATGATATAATAATTGACCTCAATTCTTCCTATGGATGCCAATAAATTTCCGTAGACCCCTCTTAACAAGAAAATACCAATAATTCCAATAATTAGGATAAAGAAAGAATCTGAGTACATCATGTATTCCTCACCAAATATTGAAAGAATTTCACTTGCAAATAAATAGCTACCAACTAGAATAATTATACTAATGATTGTAAAAAATAGCACATAATTTTTTATGTACTTCATTATATACTGACGATCAGCTATCTTTTCTGTAAATGTCACAAAATCAGTTGTGATAAATACTCTTGGTAAAAATAACAGACTAAAAGGTATAATGGATATATATCTATAGTTAGTTACTTGAATAGGATCATCCATGAGGTGTCCAATTAAAATGATATCAACAAGAATAAGCAGTTGTGTTACAACATTAGAAATCCCTCCCAAAAAGCCATATCTCCAAAAATAGAAATTGGTAATTGTTAAGTTGTTTGTTGAGGTTAGTTTAATGTTTAGTTTTTTTGAGAAAAAAAGTACTGTAATAAGTGGTGATATAATTAAAGCTACAACATATCCAAACCCATCAAAGTAATAACTTAAAAGAAAAATTAGGATCACCAAAATGGCATTATACCAAAATTCACTGATGGCATATAACTTATTTTTATGCTGAAGTCTGAATTGTATTTTTATAATCTCAAGAATAAAAATTGTTAGGATAGTAAGCGTTAAAAAAGAAAAGTACCCATAGGTTTTATCAAATTGAAATGGGATAAAATAACCGATCACATTCAATAAAAAGATAATTAAAATTGAAGCGATAATTCCTTTTTTAAGAACATAAGAAAAGAGTTCTTGTTTTTCTTCATTAGAATTTAATAAAGCACCATACCTGATAAGACTTTGATGCAAGCCAAAACCGCCAATTGGTATGATAAACTGAATAATACTAAAAGCAAACAGAATAACTCCTAGTTCTTCATGATCTATTAGTTGTAAAGCAATCCAAGAACCCAGAAAAGAGAGACCTCTTGAAAATAAAGTAGACAAAAAAACATAGTTCCCCGATCTATCTATGAATCCTTTAATATATTCTTTAATATCACCCAACTGTTTTTATTTTAATGCCTTAAGGTAAAGCTTAGAAAAAGATTCACAAATTTTTCCTGAGCTAAAATTAGTATTCGCATATTGATGCATATTATTACTTTTTGTGATAGGATTATGATGTATTTCTATGATTTTTTCTGCAAGTTGATCTTCGTTATTTTGTTCAATAAGAAACCCGAAATCATTTGGGAAAAATTCATGAATACCTCCAACATTTGTTGAAATTACTGGAATTCCACAGGCAAAAGCTTCTAAAATTACACAGGGTAAATTCTCATAATTACTAAAAAGTACAAATACATCTGATTGCGTTAATTGTTTTGGAATTTTCTCATGACTTAATTGATCTAAAAAATTGATTTGATTTTTCTTGAAGTTTAAATCATCAATTAATCCATTATATTGATTTTTTTTTCCACCGATAAAATTCCACTGAAAAGAGTCAATAGAACTTTCAAGTTGCTTAGCAACCCGCAACATTCCAGAAATATTTTTATGCTGATCCTGTAGGTTAGATATGTGAGTAATTGTAAATATTTTGGAGGTTTTAGGGACTGGTTTAAAAAGACGGGTATCTACTACATTTGGAATTATTTCATAGTTGCCTTTTAATCCAGATTTTAACATAGACTCTTTTAAATCTGTACTCACTGGGCAAACAGAACTTGCATTTGTTGTTATTTTTTTTGATAAAACTCGTTCTAGCCAGGGCAATGATTTCTTTTCTCTCAAATGATATCCTGTCCAGTGTTCTGAAATGATATAAGGGATGTGTCTACACTTTTTTAAGTGAAGGGCAAACAGGCCAAAAGGATATAATTTGTTAAGATGGACTACATCGAAACTTCCTATTTTTCCCAATACCTTTTTATAGGCATTCCAAAATCTAACTAATTTTATGATTGGATTAAAACTAGGTGGTATATAGGCAATATAGGTAGGTAAATCGCCTTCTTTTACCACTTCAATTTCAGTTTTAGAAATATCAGATTTAGTAATAATATGTAATATACTAACGTTGTGTTTTAGATGAACACTTTGTGCATGCCTCATTATGAAGTCGCCATTTTGGGGAAGTACCGAAGACGGATACCATCCACACAAAAATAAAATATGAAGCTTTTTTTTCAAGAGTTACACCTTATCAAACAAATATATAATAAGTTAAAACATATTAACCACTAGATTATTATATTTACTAGATGAAAATACAACATGTCTTTTTTGATTTAGATCATACCCTTTGGGATTTCGAAAAAAACTCAGATTTAACATTTCAAAAAGTTTTTAAAATCAATAACTTACAAATAGACCTAAATTCATTTTTAAAAATTTATAAGCCATTAAATTTAAATTTCTGGAAAAGATATAGAGAAGAAAAAGTAACAAAGTCAGAATTGAGGTATGGTCGTTTAAAAGAAACATTTGATGCGATTAACTTCGAAGTATCCGATGAGCTAATAAACCTAATAGCAGATCAATATATTACACATTTAGCTGATTTTAACTTTTTATTTGAAGGAACATTTGAAATCTTAGATTACTTAAAAGAGAATTACAAACTACATATTATCACTAATGGTTTTGAGGAAATTCAGACTAAAAAAATGATTAATTCCAATATTCACCACTATTTTGATAAAGTAATCACCTCAGAATCGGTTGGGGTTAAAAAGCCCAATCCAAAAGTTTTTGACTATGCATTACAGATGGTAAAAGCTACCCCTAATGAATGTATGATGATTGGAGATAATCTAGAGGCAGATATTCAAGGAGCAATTAATTGTGGGATAAAAGCAATACATTATAACTCAGAAAAGAATAATAGGATTCCAAATAATATAACATCTATATATCATCTATTAGAAATAAAAGAATATCTTTAAAAAAATTATTTTTACTTATGAGATTAAAGTTAATCCCCCTGCAAATAATTATTTGCATAACTTTTCTGGTGTCATGTACAGACAATCTAAATTTTGATAATATCAATTTAGAGTTAGAGCCTGAATTTACTTCACCTTTAGTTTTCTTTGAATTAGACCAAAGAGATTTCCTTGACGAAAATGATCAAGAAATAACTGTTATGTCAGACATCACAATTTTTAGAATTTTAGACAATACTGTACTAAAAGATAATTTAGTAGAATTAGCTATTGATTTTGAGATAGAAAATGGATTTGACAGATCTTTTTTAGTAGATTTTGTTTTTTTGGATGAAGATGAAAATATCACCTACAATATAGATGATTTTTCAATCAATGCGGGAGATTTAGATTATTCAAGTACAAGGTCTATTGTTATAGAAACTTCTCCAGAGTTTTTAAACTCTACCAAGGTAAGAGTAGATGTAGTTTTATCTCCATCATCAACAATGTTAAACCCAGATATTGAAAAAATATTTAAGTTTCGATCTTCAGGTACTTTTTATCTAAAGTTTTTAATATGATGAGAAAAATAATATTTCATTTCTTCTTATTATTTGTAATAGCTATTCAAGCTCAGCAGCACATAGCTTTTTCATTTGGGGAAACACCACAAACTTTAATGTTAAATCCGGGCTCAGAAACAAATTATAAAAGTCATTACGGTATTCCAGTCTTATCTAATTTTCATTTTACAATAGGAAATACTGGGTTTCAAATGGGTGATTTATTTTCAAATGATTCCAGAAGTTTTAATGAAAAATTTGAGAAAGTATTAAATCAATTAGAACCTGATGACTATATAAATTTAAATACAAAAATTGATGTATTAAGTTTTGGATATAGGTACAATAACAAAACCTATATTAGTGTTGGTTTTTATGAAGAATTAGACCTGATGGTTTATTTCCCTGAAGATGCTATTGAAGGGTTGTATTTCGGAAATGATCCTTTTTTTAATAGATCATTTTCTATTTCTCAAGCAATTATGAAAGCAGATTTAATGGGTGTTTTACATGCAGGAATCTCTAAAAAAATTGATGAAAAGTTAACAATTGGTGGTCGATTTAAAATATATTCTTCAAGTCTAAATGTTGAAACTAATAATAATTCTGGTTCAATTACCACTACCACCAATAATATTAACATATCCCGTTTAACATTGCAAAACCTAGATGCAGGAGTTAGCACTTCAGGAATAGACAATATTGAAGAAGATGTATTGTCTAATACCTTTTTAGGTGGAAACCTTGGTATTGGTTTTGACGTTGGACTTACCTATCATTTTTCGCCTCAGATAGAATTTACAGGAAGTATTTTAGATCTTGGGTTTGTAAAGCATTCTAAAAATACTAGAAATTTTTCCGCTAAGGGGAATTATGTTTTTGATGGAATAAATTTTGAATACAATTCTGATGACCTAATAGACTATTTGAAACAATTAGGGCAAGATATTGATGCAAGGATACCAAGTGAGGAAACAGGAGATGCATACACCTCATGGAGACCCATGAAACTTAATGCAGCATTAAAGTATAGTTTTGGTGAGAGAAGAAATAAATTCTGCTACACAAAAACCCACAAACAGTATTATTATAATTCTATTGGTTTTCAGATGCATACTATTATGCGGCCACTAAAGCCACAATTTTCTTTCACTAGTTTTTATGAGAAATCATTATCACAAAAAATTCACACTAAATTTACACACACAATAAACGATTATTCATCTACAATATTTGGGGCTGGGGCGTCATTACAGCTTGGTAAGTTACATGTCTTTGGGGCTTTAGATAATGTATTAGGAGTAAGAGATTTGTCTACTCTTAATACTATTTCTCTTAACTTTGGGTTAAATATTATTATAAACTAATTATGAAAAAAATATACTTTTTGATGTTGTTTTTATTTTCAATATCTATTTTCAGTCAATCTAACAACTCAATTTCTTCCAAATTTATTATTGTAAAAAGTACTTTTGATTTCTTGAAGCAAGTAGATAGATATAGAACCAGCTCTTTTGCTAAGTTTTTGTTTGAGAAAGAAGGGTTTAAAGTGTATCTAGATAATGAGCAGCTGCCTGAAGAATTATACTACAATAAGTGTAAGGCGATGTTCGTAAATATTAAAGACGATTCCAATCTTTTCTATACTAAAAATTTTATTGAATTATTAGATTGCAATGATAATCTAATTCATACATCACAAATAGGTAAAAGTAAATTAAAGGATTACGAAAAAACTTATAGGCAATCTATAAGAAATGCTTTTTCAACGTTTAAAAACTTAGATAGTGTATACACTTCCTTTTCCTCAGTCAAGATCACTAAATCGATAAAGAAAGAAAGTAATTTAGAAATAGTAACTAAACCCAAAGAAATCAAGCAGGAAATTATAAAACCAACTGAAAACTCATCAAATAGTGAGAATAAAAATAATTCAGGTTATAGTACCCTAACTGCTCAGGATAACAGTTCCGGTTATCAATTATTGAATACAAAAAACGAAGTGATTTTTATTATCTTAAAAACAGGTAACCAAAACAGGTTTATTATAAAGAATAAAAACGGATCACTTATAAACAAAGGAAGTTATTGGTTAGCTGAATATTATGAGGATCAAAAATTAATCACAGAAAAAATTAAGATTAATTTTTAATATTCATATTTATCTCCCCACATTTTTTTTAGTTCTTCCCTAAATTTATTTTCCCTTGCATTGTTGCCTGGGTTGTAAATTTTTGTTTTTGTTATGGTATCTGGTAAAAACTCTTCTGAAATAAAATTACCCTGATAATCATGAGCATATTTGTAGTTTTTACCATAATCTAGATCTTTCATTAATTTTGTAGGGGCATTCCTTAAATGAAGAGGTACAGATAAATCGCCAGTTTCTTTCACAATTTTTTGGGCTTTATTAATAGCCAAATATGAGGCATTACTTTTTGGAGAATTTGCCAAATACACAGCACATTGGCTTAAAATGATTCTAGATTCGGGATACCCTATTACGGAAACGGCTTGAAAAGTATTATTTGCTAAAATTAAAGCAGTAGGGTTTGCATTACCTATATCCTCAGAGGCTGCAATTAATAACCTTCTGGCTATAAATTTTAAATCTTCACCTCCCTCAATCATCCTAGCTAACCAATATACGGCACCATTAGGATCACTCCCTCGAATCGATTTTATAAAAGCAGAAATAATGTCATAATGCTGGTCTCCGGTTTTATCATATCTAATTGTATTTTTTTGAATTTTCTCGAGTACTAATTTATTTGTGATCGTAATTTTATCTTCAATCCCAACAACTAATTCAAAAATATTTAACAGCTTTCTGGCATCTCCACCTGAAACTTGAAGTAAGGCATCAGTTTCTTTTAAGATTATTTTTTTATTAGATAGTATGTTATCTTGTTTTAAGGCTCTTTTTAATAGTAAAATGAGATCACTTTTATCAAATGAGTTTAAGATATATACTTGACATCTAGACAAAAGAGCCGGAATTACCTCAAAGCTTGGATTTTCTGTTGTTGCTCCAATTAGAGTAACCCATCCTTTTTCTACGGCTCCTAAAAGAGAATCCTGCTGAGATTTACTAAAGCGATGAATTTCATCGATAAATAAAATTGGATTTTTTGTAGTAAATAAACCAGGTCCTTTTTTTGCCTTTTCAATAATTTCTCTAACCTCTTTGACTCCAGAACTAATTGCGCTTAAGGTAAAAAAAGGTCTATCGGATGAATTTGCAATAATATTGGCTAGTGTTGTTTTTCCAATTCCTGGGGGTCCCCAGAAAATTAATGATGGGAGTATTCCCTGTTTAATTAAATTGGTTAAAATTCCTTTGTCACCAACTAAATGTTGTTGACTTATATAGTCTTTCAGTAATTTTGGGCGTACTCTTTCTGCCAAAGGTTCATTCATACCTATAAAAATAGTAAAGATTTATGACAGAAGTTGTTAATTTAGTAAATGGATTTATTTTTGATACCCATTTATTATGCAAACAAATATTTCTCTTAGTTATCACAAAAATGTACTATTAGTACCAATAGTAACAATTTGTGTTATTTGGTTTATTTATTGGGTAGAAATTAGATTTGGATATAATTTTAATAAATACGGAATATTTCCAAGAAGTTTTAGAGGCCTTAGAGGGGTTTTCTTATCTCCTTTCATACATAGTGATATTTCTCATCTTTTTAACAACTCAGTGCCTTTATTTGCACTGATGACTTCTTTATTTTATTTCTACAAGGAATTAGCGTTTAAAATTTTACTTATTGGAACAATTTTAACAGGTTTACTATGCTGGAGTTTTGCAAGAGATTCTTACCATATAGGAGCCAGTGGTGTTATTTATTTATTATTTAGTTTTATTTTCTTTAGTGGTATCATTAGAAAACATTTTAGGCTCATAGCGATGTCTTTAGTTGTTATCTTTTTATATGGTAGTATGATGTGGTTTATTTTGCCAACAGAAGATAGAATTTCATGGGAAGGGCATTTGTCTGGTTTTTTGATGGGTCTTTTATTTTCAATTTTATTTAAAAAAAAAGGAATTGTAAAAGAACAGTATCAATTTTCAGAGACTGAATTTGATTTGTTATTTGATGAAAATGGAAATTTCACCCCCTCAATAGATGAGGATGAGGCCAAAGCAGAAGATACAAATTAGATTAATTTTTAGTTAAGATATTCTTTGACGAATGGTTTCATAAAGAAATGCTCCACAAGCAACGGAAACGTTCAAAGAATCTATAGAACCCAACAAAGGAAGTTTTGCTTTAAAATCTACAATTTTTAATACAGATGGGTTTACCCCTCTGTGTTCAGATCCCATCACTATTGCTATAGGTTGTTTAAAATCTACTTTGTAAATAAGGTCTTCAGTTTTTTCGGTTGCCGCAACTGTTTTAACTTCAGATGCTTGCAATGTATAAATGGCATCTTTTATATGGCTAACTCTACAGATTGGGATTCTAAAAGCTGCACCCGCAGAAGTTTTAATAGTTTCTGCGTTTATTGGAGCACTACCGCTTTGTTGAATGATAATACCATTTACACCAGTGCATTCTGCAGTTCTAATGATGGCACCAAAATTCCTAACATCAGATATTTGATCTAAGATTAAAAATAGGGGAGTGGTAGTTTTTTCAAAACTAGTTTCAATTAAATTTTCTAAATCTGCAAACTCTATAGGAGATATTTGAGCAACTGCACCCTGATGATTTTTATTCTTAGAAAGTCTATTAAGTTTTTCTACAGGAACAAAACTTGTAGTAATTTTTTCTTTTTTGATAAGAGTTTCTAATTCAAAAAATAAATTTCCTCGTAATCCTTTTTGGAGGTATACTTTATTAATTGTAGATCCACTGTCAATTGCCTCTATAATTGCTCTTATCCCAAATATTGTGGTGTTTTCAGTCATGCCTGCAAATGTATCATAAATAAATGTTGTTTTTATATTTTGATGTTTTTTTAATTTTATTATAAACAAAAAAAACCTTCCAAAAATTAATTTGGAAGGTTTTAAGATTTTTATACTAAATAATATTTAACTAAAATTTAGTTTTAAATTCTATATTATAAACAATTCAAGATTGTTAAACCACCTGCTCCTATTCCAGCATAAGACCCTAACAAAGATCCATCTGGAGCATAAATTTGGAAAGAAACCTCACCTGGGTAAGAATCTCCTGTGTATTCCCAAGCAAACCCTTCAGTTCCCTCAGGAACAGTTAAAGTTTCTGTAGAATCTGTCCAAGAACAACATGCTGGTCCTCCTGAATAAGAACTTAACATATCTATGTATACTACTTCACCGCTTCTTGGTCCACCATCAAATGTTACTTTGATACCATCACCTTGCCATCCATCTCCGTAAGAATCTTGCATATCAACTACGTAATCTCCTGGTTTTGGAGTACATAAAATAGCTGAATTATAAAGGAATGGAGATGCAAAGTAAGAACCTTGCAAACTTCCACTAGCAGAAGATGAAGAGAATTCTCTACCATCTGTTAATTTAAGAGACAAACGAATTGTAAATACATCACCTACTCCATAATTACTTCCTAAACCTAAAGCAGTTAATGCTTCACCTAAAGTAACAGATATTTCAGTAACCGGTAATCCTTTATCACCAATAGTAAAAGCACTAGCTGGTACAGTTTGTTGTAAAGCTTCAGTTGAAGATTGTCCACCTGATACATATACATCAACTTCAGATAGTAATGCTCCATACTCTTCGTCTTGCTCTTCAACTATGATTGAAAAAGCAGAATTTAAATCTGAAAGATTGTAACTACCAGAAGTTATTTCTAACTTTCTTAGAACAGCGCCATAACTAACACCGTCAAAGACTTGATCAATAGCTTTATCGTCACTTTCACAACTGCTAATTACAATAACAGAAAGTAATAATAATACTATTTTATTTAATTGTTTTTTCATCTTTTATTATTTTAAATTATTAATTAGCAACTGGGAATCCAGGAGATCCTGGGTTAGTATCCCAAAACACTTGATCAGTTACACCATCCTTTTGGCTGATATTTTGATTTGTGTTAGCATGGTTTGCTGGGTAAAAGAATGAACGGATAAATCCACCTGGGTTAGGTTCAATGTTAGGTTGTAACGTTGTTGGATACCCTGTTCTTCTATAAAAATTGTATGCATCTAATCCGTTTCCGAATTGTGCAACAAAATACTGCATTCCTAGAACATTCATTTTGTCTGTTGCATCATCCCATTCATCACTAGTTCTAGCATAGAAATCACTGATTACTTGGTCGATACCTCCAAAGTAGAAATCCATAATACCAGTAAATCTAGCAGTAGGTTCTTTGAATGTAAGAACTTTGTTCATAGATTTTTGCATTCCAGCAAACATAGAGTTCTTAGCAGCAGCTTCGTTACCACCTACTAATTCAAGTTCTCCAATCATAAAATCTGTCCAAGAAGCTAACATTATTGGTGTAATTCCATTACCTCCAAATCCGTCTCCGTCTTGGAAACCTCCATAAGTCCAGTCATCTTGAGCACCACCTGCAGGATAAGATCCAGCTAAAGTTCTTAAGAATCCATCTGGTGGAATACCATTGTCATTTCCGTGGTCTCTACCCCACCATCCTTGTGGGTTTCCACAAAATACATAACCAGCATAATGTGGAGGTGCATTTTGTAAACCACATTCTAACACTTCTTCATCAGGATCTGCTCCCCCTATTCCAGGTGTAGATGAAGTTTGTCTGTTGAAGTAGAACATAATACGTGGATCTCCAATGAAAACCCCGTTACCAATTTGATAACCTCCATCAGGACCACCTCTCATGTAATTCATCAAAGAATTAGACATATATCTACCACCTCCTGTAGAAGTGTAACTAGCTCTATATCTTGGGTGACGTGAATCTGGTTGAACAGCATTAGTTCCCCATTGGAATTGCATGTCATCTGCATTAGATGAAATATAGTTTCCTGAAGCAACAATTGCATTGAATTTAGATACAGCACTTCCGTCTACTAATCTAGTAGTCATATATGCTTTCATTTTCATGGTGTTAGCAGCTTTAGTCCAAGCAGCCCAATCTCCACCATAGTACATGTCTAAAGCTGGCTCACCTAGAGCATCAGCATTAAAGTTAGCGATTGCACTATCTAATAAACCGATAGCTACAGCATAAACACTAGCTCCAGAATCTGCAACAGGGTTTAAATTACCTGCACCTTGAAATGCTTCCGTATAAGGAATATCTCCAAAGAAATCTACTAAGGTCATCAAGATATGAGCTTGCATTACTTGTCCCATTCCTTTATGGTGAACTAAACCAGTTTCATCTGCGATTTTATTCAATTCTACAATATCTAACATGATTGTTTGATAAGCAGAACTCCATCGTGAGTCAAAACCATCTGGTGAGTATGCATTTTGATAATCTCTACCACTCATGTAGTCTACTCTGGCTAATTGACCAGCAGTACGTCCATTATTTTCAGTCAAGTATGCAAAGTTTATTTGAATTGCATTCAGATAGAAATCTGGATCAGCCTGAGCTGGTGCAAGAGCATTTGGATTTACAGTCAAATCCAGCTCTGTAGTTTCACACGAGGCAAAGAATAATCCCCCGCATAAGACCAACATTTTTATTAAATTGTTTATTTTTCTCATAATATAAATTATTTATTTTTTTAGAAAGAAGCTTTTACAGAAAGTCCATATCTTCTTGAACTAGGTCCGTTTAAATATTCAAAACCTCTACCATTACCAACACCTAATCCTGCTACGTTAGGATCAAAGTTTGTATTTTCTGGCATATTTGGTGTGTGAAACCATAAGTTGTTAGCTGAAAAAGTAACACTTAGTGATCCAAAAGGAGTCTTTTCTAACATATTGTTAGGAAGAGAGTACCCTAAGGAAAGTTCTTGTAATCTAAATACGGTTGCATCATAAACTCCCATTTCATCTGGTCCGTATAATACGTTAGAGAAGTAGTATGTAGAGTTATTAATCTGCGTAGTATTAGTTTCTCCTGCTGGGTTAACACCTGGAAGAATAAAAGAGTTAGCTCTGTCTATTCCTGCTTGGTTTACAACCCCTCTACCCAATAAAGTTTGGATAGTTTGAGAATACATATCTCCTCCTTGTGTCCAGTTAAATAAGAATCCTAAGTTAAAGTTCTTGTAAGAAATTTGATTAGACATATTTAAAAGGAAATCAGGATTCGCGTCTCCAATGATGTTATTTCCATTTTTTATAACATAACTACCTGATCCGTTTACTTTAAAGTTTCCATTGTCATCTCTATCAATTGCAGAACCAATCATGGTTCCTAAAGATTCTCCAACAATAGCTGCATTACCTCTGTTACTAAAACCAGCAAAAACAACAATATCAGTATCTAAACCTAAGTCTGTAACTATAGCTTCACTACTTGAATAGTTAAAGTTTGTTGACCAATTAAAACCATTTCCTTCACTTCTGATCAAGTCAATACCTAAATCTAATTCCATACCATCATTTTGAATCTCCCCAACATTTGTTAAGGTATTATCATAACCAGTTGATGGATCTAGAGGTCTGTTAACTCTTAAATCATTAGTAATTCTCTTGTAGATAGAAAAGTCTACAGTTACACGGTTATCTAGGAAACTACCTTCTAAACCAAATTCTATCTCATTAATAGTTTCTGGTTTTAAATCTGGGTTTCCTAAAAAGCTACTAGTTGAATTTGTAACAATATCTACACCTTCATCCGTATTGAATGCTTGAGTGTTTAAACTCAAAGTTGTAGAAACTGGATATCCAGAAGCAAAACTTGCTGAAGATCCATAACTTGCTCTTACTTTTAAGAAATTTACAAAATCACTATCTTGAATAAATTCAAATGCTTTTGAAGGAAGGAAAGAAACACTTGCAGATGGGTATGAAACTGATCTGTTTTCTGAAGATAAGTTAGAAACCCAATCTGTACGTGATTGTACCGTTAAGTAAGCAGTTTCTTTATATCCAAGTACTGCTGATCCATATGCTCCAAGAATATTTCTTCTTTGAAAAGCTTGAATTTCATCCTGTACAGCAAAATTGAAGTGTCTTAACACCCCGAATACCTGTTGTCCAGTACTAGAAACACCACTTCTATCAAAAATATCACTTCTACTATCAAAACCAACTGTAAAACCTAAGTTTAAATCATCGGAAAGATCATAATTTCCTGAAACAGTTAAATTGTGATTGTTAATAGTGTTTGTATTATTCCATGTTTCATAAACACCAGATTGGTTAGCTACACTACCAGTTTTTCCTCCTTTATTAGAAAAGTTAGAGTTATTTTCACTGTAAGTGTCAAAACCAAATTTATAGTTTACGTTAATGTTGTCATTTAAAGCATATGAAAGAAGTGCATTACCAAATACTCTGTTTGTAAGCTGAGTATTTCCTGCATTTTTCACAGTCCATAATGGGTGTTGAATACTGTTGTTTTGTCTGTAGT
>Ga0233394_1000129_pt1 | contig 24678 bp, 30 predicted proteins | sample 24DmetaG_FD_190481 | JGI IMG/M metagenome (GOLD analysis project Ga0233394, IMG submission 190481) | Seawater microbial communities from Monterey Bay, California, United States - 24D | ecosystem: Environmental > Aquatic > Marine > Coastal | place: USA: California | collected 2016-11-02 | reverse complement strand
CATCCTCACGCGCATCCCTTCGAAGGATCGTTGCAGGATGCTGGGCTTCGAGATCAACCAGGAGCTGGGTTACGCCGGCCGCCGGCGGTTTCAGACGGTTGAGCAGGCGATGCGCTGGCTCGCGCCGGACTCCGAGGTCTTTGGCTCCTTTCCGGCTGAAAGCTGGCGCATCAAGGGCTTCTGTGCACGACTGAGCTTCGACGATGTGGTGGGACACTGCGCCTGTGTGCCGGACGATGTCTTACTCAGGCACCGCTCTTGACCCGAACCGCCCTCCTGGATCTCCAGGTGGGCGGTTTTTCTTCGGCTGCGCCGCACAACTACCTCCTGAACCCCCGGGCATTCCGGGACCATCAGGAGATCACCATGGGCGCCACCATTTTCACCCGTCAACACATCGAAGTCCTGCCGCTGGCGGACCGCACCAATGCCTTTGTGCTCTGGGAAGAGCACTACGAAAGCAACGTCTATCCCCACAACCCACATTGGTCGTGCACTGGTTTCGGGCGCCGCCCCGAGGCACTGCGGACCATCTTTGCGCACGCGGCCGGCTGCGAAGGCGGATTGTTTCGTCCGCGCTCTGGGCCCTGCCGTCCCGAGAGCTACATCCGGCGCTGGCAACGCGCAGCGAAGCAGGCCAGCATTTGTCCGACGACGACAGTGCGCCTGGACCGCTCGATGAAACCGTTCTTCTGGAATGACGGGGAGGAGCGCGCGTTCGACAACACCATGTCGCAAGACGATCCGCTGGACGAAGCCAGGCGCGGCGCCTGGAACCAGGGGCAGACGATCGAGATCGAGTTGCCTGCGGAATTCGACGTGCTTGCCGCCATTGTCCGCTCCAAGCGGATCCCGGCGTGGCGCGTGTTCAAGTCTGTGCCGGACAGGCTTGGCTATCCCTACGACGCACAGGCCTCGCTGTTTCCGCACGGCGCGCGTAAGAAGGCAACCGAGACGTTCGCACCCCTGGTGCGCATCTCTCAGGCGTCGGACAACCTCTATGAGGAAGTCGAGCCGGGCAAGCTCGTGCATCGCGGCTACGCCTACTCGGCTGTAGCGCAGTTTGTGAAGGATGCAGCAGACGGGGAAATCCACCTCCCGGGCACCTTCCACAGCCGCATTGCTGCGTTCCGCAAGCACGCGCTCGAAGCAAGGGTGCTCGAGGCGACGACGCTGCTCATGCCGTTCGTACCGGAGGGCACGTTGCCCTACCCTGCGGCCGAAACGGCAAAGATGATCCAACGCTACCCGCAAGGCCTTCGCATGAGGGACATCGAAGTGGGTGCGAAAGATGACACGCACATGGCGATGTACGAAGCAGCGAATATCGCCGGTTACCAGATCGTCGCCTGATCTGGGATTTGCCCCAACCCGCTCACCACCCGAACAGGGTGGGAGCGGTTTTTTTCATGCGCGCGCACGACAACAACTCCGGAATCCCGGCAATTTCGCCGGCCCCTTCAAGGAGTCGTCATGCGTTACTTCACCATGCTTTTCACTCTGTCCCTGGCCTTCCTGACCGGTTGTGCGCAGATGCCACTGAATGTGGGCGCGCGGTATCCGTCCTCCGCCTCGATGTACACGCCGCAGCAGACGCAGCAGTTGCAGAACGTTCAGGTTGGCACCGTACTGTCCATCCGGCCGGTCACCATCACCGCCGACACGTCCGCCACTGTACCTACGGGTATCGCTGGCGCGGCCGCCGGCGGGTTGCTTGGCTCGCAGGTCGGCCGCGGTAACGGCAAACTCGCCATCGCGGCCGTCTCCGGTATCGCCGGATATGTTGCGGCGAGCCATGTCGCTCAGACAGCCTTCCAGCGCCATGGCAATCAGATCACCGTGAAGATGGACAACGGCCAGATGGTGGCTGTCACCCAGGCAGGTGACACGGACGTCGCCCTCGGACAACGCGTCCAGATCGTTGGCGGCAACTGGTTCGGCCAGGTGGCGAGAATCATGCCGCTTTGAGCCCCCAACCTGATCGCATCCCCGCACGGCCCTTTTCTGGGCCGGCGGGGATTGTTTTTGGGCCCTTCAAGCAAGGGCTGCGAAGTCGCCCGTTTTTTTCTCTTCTGACTGGACAACAACCAGTGAATCCAAGTTCTCCCTCTGAGGGTGCGGATCGCCTCGCGCCTGGCTGATCACCGGGACTACGCCACGAGGTTCCCAACTTGCACCCCCGAGCGTAGGGGGTATTGGAGGCATTCATGTCTGTTCAAACTGTTGCACGTCTGCTTGGCGAACCGGCTCGCTACACCGTCGCTATGCTCCCGGCTGCGCCGGACCTCATCTTGATGAGAGCACGTATCAGCCCTCGTTGGGCTCGCGGTTGCGCAGAAGAGCTCCGCAGGTCAATCCATTTCTATGGCGGCGCTGACCGTCATGTGGAAGATCTGTTGCGCTCTCTTGACAACCTGAGTACGGTGCCAGCCTTGCTGCGCACCCATCACTGACGACACAATCCCGCTCAGCTTCGGCTGGCGGGATTGTTTTTTTCTGCCGTTGCAGGATGACAGCGCCCAGCCCTACGCCGACCGCTTTGTCCGGGCGATGCTCGACAGGATTGGACGTGAGCGCTTCAGGCGGTAGCGCCGAGCTCAAACGCGGCTTCAAGGGCGGTGAGCAGCGCGACGCGGGAACGTTCGTGCTCGGTCTCCCGCCGGGCTATCGCCGCGGAACTCTCGGTGACGCGTGCCAGACGGATCTTTACCTTGTCGTTGGCGTACTTCTCCGCCAGCGCCATGATTTCCTCGATCGGGCCGGGAGCGCGTTGTCGAGCAGGTTCGTCTGCCGGTTTGCCGGTCTTACACGCATTCATGGCGCGAACGATTTTCGGATGTCTAGCCAGCATGTCTGCATCGGGGTCCAGCAGTTCGTTGCGCGGATCGAGCAGGACAGCCATGCCGAATACCACGCGGAACATGGATCCCTTGCGCGCAGCGTCCAGTAGCCTGCCAAGTGCGATTTGGCATTGGTCAGGGTCGTCCTGGTCAAACCATACGATCCCTTCATCCGAACCACTGGACGGCATGTAGCGTTTGAGCAGGTCATCGAGGATGCGCGTCACTTCAAGCGCAGCGTCCACGTCAGCCTCAGAAGCGCGGGCCATCTTCATGAAGCGCGGTCCTCCACGACTCCGTCGAAATCAGTCGGTTCCTGCAGATCGATGGGCATGACGCTGAAATCGTTGCACGTCGCGCTGTCTTCGCCGGCAGGATGGCGCCTTTGCCACCGATGCTGGCGCTTCATGTACTTTTTCCACTCGGCATCGTTTTCGGGCGTGTCAGCAATGATCTCAGGGCACTCCGGTCGGGCCATGGCGTACGCTCGACACCTGAGCGCGAAAGCCTCTGCCTGGGGCTTCGTTGCAAACGCCTTCACCGGATCGCTGCCCTCGTACAACGAATCGGCCATGACAAGGTGGATGGTCCGCCGCACGTCAACACCCGATCGCTTTCATGAGATGGTAGGTCTTCACGGCGATGCCACCGCCTTTGCGCCATTCTGGCGTCTCAGTGTCCATCAACGTGCAAAGCTCATCCCACCGCTGGACTAATACGGCCCACGTCGGAGAGAGATCGGCCATCATCGGGAATTTCGCCCGGAACTCGGGCACTTGTTCGAGCAGAAGGCGGCAGCGCCTCAAATCAGCGGTGTCGGACGGAGTGGCCGTGGTCCGCGGGACGCTGCCAGAGAGACGGGCGAACATTGCATCGCTGCTGATGCCACGCTCACCGGTCGCGAGCCATGCTCGTGCCGCATCTGACAGGTGATGGTGGGTGGCTGAGACCCGATCCCGCGCTCCAGCCACTACCGACGGATCTTCCTTAAGGCGGTCAATATCAGCTGGCTCGCCGACGACGAAGGTGGCGCCAAGCATCCTCGCAAGATTGGCGTCCATTACTGCCTTCCTGCTCATTCCGTGCGTCAGCACGCCGATGGCTGACAGCGGCAACTCGCCGGTGACGATGCGACAGCCGCAGCGTTCAGTGACCGTGTACGTTGACATGATTTTCCGAGCCCTCTCTATGCGGCAACCTCGTCGCTGGCGGTTGCGCTTTGTGCGCCGGGGGCGCGCTCAACGATTTCGTCAATGACGGCGATGAGGCGCTTCGCATCGCCCTCGGTCTTGACGAACGCGATCGATTTCAGGAGGTCTCGGGCGACTCCCAGCGCCATAGCCGCCTCGTTCGCACCGCTCGTATCTGCAGCGTGGTACTGGCGGGCCATGGGGTCATAACCGATCGCATCGATACGCTCATCCGGCCGCCACATATCAGCCAAGGCTGGGAGGTCGCGACGCGCCTGCGCGTAGTCATACAGGCGCAGGCCATCAAACGCATTACGCAAGCCTGCGCTCAAGTCTTGATCGTTCCAGCCCAGCCACTCAGCAGCGGCCACCAGGCGCTCTCGTGCGTTCAAGTGTTCTCCCCTGTGTCCTACGTTTGCGATGCCAGGTGCTTCTGTTCCGAAGCTTTGCCAAGCTGGATGCCGTCACTCAGTCCATGCTTATAAACGGACACCACGCAACCAACTTGCTCATGCGACCAGTTCAAGCTGGGCAGTCGGAACATGCCCTCGCCGAGCTCGTCGTACACGCGAATAAAGGGGTCCGCGTCTGTGCCCTCCGAATAGGCTTCCCAACCTGTCCCGGAGAACAAGGGGGTGTTCTGCCCCTGGTTGTTTTGTCCCATCTTGAATTTCCCTCGTTGTATTCAGTTAACTCGGTTCGAAGCGCTTTGCCCGGTCTCCTCCAGGATCTGCGCCTCGATCTCGTCGACAGTGATGTCGTAGAACGCAATGTCCGGTCGGCGATTGGCTTTCTCCTGCGCGACCCAATCCAGCCAAGTGCCAACTGGTCCATCCGGCGGGAGATTCAGTGCCGGCACAATCTCTTCGTTCAGATCGCGCTCAAGCGCGGAGAGACTGAAAATTCCGTTGATGTACATCTCGCTATCTCCAAATCATGCAAACGTTGCATGTGTTTGTATTTTGATTGGTGTTGTTTATTGCGTCAAGGTAGGCAAAAAAAACACCGCCGGCCCTGGGTAGGGCGCGGCGGTGGTTGGTCTGAAGGACGTTCTACTGGTCAAGCTGCGACCGCCAGCAGTGGAAGTTGCTCCGGCTCCTTGTGGGATGAAGCGATCGCTGGAAGCGGATCCAGCCCATGCTTGCGAGCGATTGCGTTGAACGCGCTGGCCACTGCATGCTGGGCCCGGGTGGTCCTGCTCTCGTCGCCCCATTCAGGGCCGGTGACAGCACCTATCGACACGCCCGGGGACATACGCGCAGCCTCCGCGCGCACCTCCTCGTCGAACTTCTCGGCCCGCTCGTAGGCGAGCCAGAAGTCCTTCGCGACCATCTCATCGCGCGGCGGCAGCCAGTCCCGCGTGCGGCCGACCAGGCGGTTGAGCCGATCCATCATCTGCTGGTTGCGCGGGAAGATGTGCACTGTCCCCTTTCCGGGATACCAGCGGACGTCGAAGTACGCGCTCGACCTGCGCTCGCCATGAGCCAAGCTCTCGCACTCGCGCTCGAACATGGCGGAGAGACCATAGATGCTGGAGACTTCCTTCCCGTCCAGGGCGGCGAAGACTTTGTCGAAGTCGGCCAGTCTTTGCACCATGCTGTACGACGGACGCTTGCTCCAAGAATAATCAGCCTTGAAGTGCGGCAGGATGAATCGCGTGTGCTTGATGCGCCAGCCGGCCGTGCGGTGCCGATCGTTGCTCTTCCAACCTTCGTAATACACCCTGTTCTCCGAGTGATACCTCGTGATCTCGTCGAACACCTCGCAGGCCATTTGCACCAGCATGTCTCCCCGCGCATCGATCAGACCGATCAGGAACGAGTAGACGTTGGAGGCACTGAAGTCCAGCCGCTTGATGCGCTGGAAGTCTGCCTCGAGACGCTGCTGCGCCTTGCTGGAGAGCTTCGCTGACACCTCGGTGGAACGCAGCACCTCAGACCATGCCCGATCCTTGAGCTCGTCATAGCCCTTGGCGATGCCTTCACGGATAGTCTGGATGAGGTCGCCTTGCGGATCGCCCTTATCCTCGCCATTGCGCTGCGCCAGCGTCTGGCCGACCAGGCGTGCTGCGTAGCTCGCGCGCGCCTGAGCTATGACGCATTCGCGCATGGAGGTGACAGCTGCCTTGAACGCGCGCTCCGTGCGCACGATCACGTCTCCAGGGATCGCCAACTGTCGATCGTCGCCGATGGCATGCGCATCGCCGGCGCCCCCCGTTTCGGCCAGGGAGTCTTCAGCCAGGCTATCCAGCACCGAGCCGATGATGTCGCGCTGCAAGTCTGCCTTCTTCGCAAGACGGACAATGGCCACTTCGACATCGGCCTCCCGCTCGACGCCCTCGCCCTTGAACGCATCCTGGATGAACTCCACGTCGCCATGAGCCTCGATCAGGCGCACGAGGCGCTGGCGCTCCTTCGAGAACGGGTTCTTGATGGTTTCGGCGTTGAGCAGACACACGATCTCGCCATCGAACAGGCCATCCCAGGCCTTCAGCAGGTGGTGCACGCCTGCTGCGAACGGCGGGTTGGCCAGAACGTGCGTGTAGGCTGCCAGGCTTCCCGAGAATTGAAGGAAGTCCAGGCCGATCACCTCGCCGCGCACGTCATCGATCGATTTGAGGGCGTCGTGCTTGCCCATGTCGAGCTCAATGAAATCGACGTGCAGGTCGTCCATGCGGAAGTAGGTGTGATGCTTGACCATCCACGCATTGCGCTCTGCTTTTGCTGCGTCGACCAGGGCCCGCACCAGCGCGCCGTCACCGGCCGAGGGCTCGAGCACGCGAGCGTCGCGGCCCCAGGGGTGGGTGCTGAACTTGGCGATCATGCGGGCAGCCAGGCCTGCGGGGGTGGGGAAAAACTGAAACTCGTCAACCATTTTGATCTCCTCGTGACCGGCGGAATGCCGGGGTTCGGAGGTGGTTGTCGAGCCTGGGGAATACAAAAACCCCCGGCAGCAAAGCTGCGCGGGGGCTGGGGGTGGACCTAGAGGCCAAGCAATGCGTTGCCAAGCTCTTTGCGCTGTTCCTTGTTCAGCAGGCCATCGGGTACAAACGCCCAGGCGGCGGGCCGGTCGTTGATGATCACTTCCTCGTCGGGAACGGCAAATTGCACGTTGGGAAACTTCTCGGCCAGCGGATGCATGCCTTCCAGCAATGCCTTGACGACTTCGGTGTGCGGCTTGAGCGTGGCATACCAGTCGGGCGAATTCTCCTTCTCCGGTTCCTCGCTCTCCAGCGAGCAAAACTCGACCTCGAACAGGATGCCGAACTTGCCATCCTTGCGAACCACGAAGGTCGATTCGCCCCACATCTGGTTGACCAGACGCTCGAGCAGGCCGTCATCATCAGCCAGCAGGTCCAGCGGCTTGTTGTCCGCGTCGTAGTGGTTGAGATCGCCCCACCGATCGGTCAGATTCTGGGAGATATGCCACTCCTCCCATTCTTCCGGTTTGCCGAGAGGGTGAACCTTGACGATGGGATCGGGTACGTCTTTCGGTGCGCGCACCTGGACAGAGGTGCCAAGTTGGTAGCCCACGTGATCGATGCCCTCATAGCCGATGACGACGCATCCAGGCACTGCCCTTTCAATGTAGGTCACGACGGCATACTCGCTCTCGGCAATGGGGTGATTATTGAGAAACGGGCACGACTTGAGGTCGACGCGATTGCCGAGAACCAGGTCTTCTACCTTCTTGGAAATGGTGTTCATTGTTGCTCCTTCATTCGCATGTTGAGCACACCAATCCCAGGGAGGGAAAGATGTGCTTTCCCGCAAGAGTTGTTGAGATGTCCTCGTGCCTTGGTGGCGCGCGGACGGTCGGTTTCATTCAGAAGTCGTGCAGCTTGTCAGTGCAGTTCTTCAGGAATTTGTCTGCAGGATGGAAAGCTCACCAACCGCCGTCGCCCAATCGATCATCCCGGACTGGTGCCGCTGCATGATTGCTGAGCGCTTGACACCGAGCGCCCACCGCTCGGTGGCCGCCACGCGGTCAAGAGCGCCGGTGTCGATCTGGCGGTAGCCGCTCGTCACCATGTCTTCGACGGCCTCCTCGAGCGTCTTGTGGACGTAATGCCCAGAGAACCCGTCCAGGTCGAAATACTGGATGCGGAATCGACCGGGACAGCTGACATCCGCCAGGACGAAAGCCCACGCCTCGCGTTTGACGGCGCGGCACTCGACGCCCACCGGATTGCCTTCGTGCCGGCCCATGATCTTCTGGTAGGCAATTTGCGCCGGCCGCGCCGATTCGCGCAGGACTTGCGCAAATTTCGGATCGAGCTCGGCTGCCTTGTCGCAGATGCGGGCCCAGCCGCGCGTCCGGTAGCGAGCCAGAACACTGGCCGATTGCTGCACAGGTTGTTGCATGATCGCTCTCCCAACTCAGTGCCGGCGGAATTGCCGGGTTCAGGGTTGGTTGTCGAGCGCGGACGAAAGAAAAAGCCCCCCGGCGCGATGCGCGGGGGGCTAGATTAGTCGTACGCTTCAGGTGTCAGCCGCGGCGCGGATCTCAGTGAGAATTCGAGCGCCTTCCTGCTTGCGGCGCTCCATCTCTTCGTCTGAAAGCGGCGTGTTGCCCAGATAGCACCCTTCAGCGCCTGATCGAAGACAGCTTCCCGTCCTGGCATCCCATACGCAGAAGAGGCCGGAACGTTTGGTCACGATCTCGCGTGTACTGCGGGTCACGAAATGGTGCTCGTAGCCGTCGCTGTCGTAAAGCGGCAGCGTCACATCGATCTCAGGGCCGGTCAGCGAAAGGTCTTTGTGGCCGTAGCGGTTGATCTCGTTCGCATCGCCTCCGAGCCGTTCAAGATCAAGCCATTCCTTGACGCCGTTGATCCGGTCGTCACGCCATACGCGGCCGCCGGCCTTGAGGTGCTCCCAGAATTTTCGGTGGGGGCTATCAATGGACGGAACCCTGAACCTCGATTCTTTCCGGGATAGGATATTCAGCGTAGCCTCTGCAGCGGGCCGAGCCAAATATTCGGTGGCAATCTTCCGGATCAAGGCTGAGAAGTTCGGACCGAACATGCCTGCGCCAATATCGCAGCCTCCCGCCTCTGGCTGCTCATCCTTGAAAACTGCCTCCGCGATCTCTGCCGCGAGTGCTTGCGCACCGAGCCTCAGGCCCACGGGCGAGCGCTCAATTGTTGCTTCGGTATTCGGGTTGTCCATTCAATTTTCCTTGGTCGGTTGCCAGCGAAATGCCAGCGTTCAGCATTGGTTGCCCGACACCCGACAAAAAAAACCGCTGGCGTCTGAGACGCGCAGCGGGTTCGGTTCAATGCTGGTTGAGCTTGATGGCAAAGTCGATAGCCTCCCGGGCGGTCTGGAATTCCGCGCCCTTGGGCCACGATTTGAACAATGGTCGTGCCGTCCAGGAATCCGGGTTGACGCGCCGGCTGAGCTCGATTCCAGCTTCGATTGCATCAAGCCGCTCCGTGTCCTTCCCCGGGGCCGCATGACCGGCCTTCAACGCCGCCTGAAGAGTGCGCTCTGCCAACGACTGATGCGGCTCGTCGCCCACGCCAAGCGCCTTGCGGACCATGTCCAGTTCGGCGCGCGCATCTTCGAGCATGTCGCGCACCGCCTGCAGTTCGTCTCCCGACGGCCGTGCAGACGTGGCCAAGGTGCGGGCCTCGTCCAACCGGCGTAGCAGGAATTGCAGGTGCTCGTGGTAGTAGTCCGTCATGAACCCAAGATTGTTGCGCAGCCAGAGTTCCTTGCTGTCGTCGCGCTGCGCTGGCGTCATATCGCCGATGCGCATGTCTTCGATGCCGGTGAAGTCTGGGCGCAGTGCGTTGGGCCCGGCCTGCTGCTGGGTGGAAGGTTGCAGAGCGGCTGTCCGCAGTCCTTTCAGCGTTACGCAGTTGTCTGCATAACCAGCACGGCGGATGATGTCGCAGGCTGAAGTCAGCAAGCCGCGCGGCACGAAGACCAACTCTTCCGACGCCACGGCAGGCACGGCAGCTAGCGCGACCAGTTGCTGGGTCGGCTCGGACCGGGCATCTGACCGCTCCTGCGCATCCTGCGGCTCGGCAGGCGCACCCGCAAGGATGGACTGCAACTCTTGCTCGTAGTCGGACTGTTTGCGCAGCCCTTGGCCTTCTAGCAACCACAGACGATGGGCCGCTGCTTTGATGCGCTCATCCGTCCACACCAGCGGGAGACCGGTGCTTTCGGAATCCAGTGCCGAGGGGTTGGCGCGCAGGTGCTCGTCTAGCAGGTCGAAGAGGCTCGTTTCTGCGCCCACGGTCGTCCACTCGCCACCGAGGATTTCCGAACGCTTCAGGCCGGCAAGCTTGAGGAGCCACTGGCGGTCCGACGTTTCAGGCTGGGCCGTGACAGCAACTGCAGAAACGTTGGCCGAACAGGCATGGCATTCACGATCCTCCATATTGCCTGTCGTCCAGTTGTGGGCCTTATGCACGCCTGTCCCGTGACACGTGTTGCACACGCGCGGCGCTATCGGCGACAAGGCTGCCGCCTCGAGCGCTGCACGCGCGTCCCGTGTCAGATCGCCCTGATGTGCCTCGTAGAACTGCTCCGGCGACAGCTGCGCCGCGTTCGCACGACGAGCGGCGATCGCTCGTGCTGCGACTTCGATTTGCTTGTCGGTAATCGTGTTTTGCATGTCCATCTCCAGGGATCAAGATCCGGCGAAATGCCGGGATTCCCAGATGGTTGTAGGTTTCGGCTGAAAAAAATCCCGCCGACGTCATAGACGCGCGGCGGGATTGGATCACTGTTGCTTTTGCTTCAGGCCTGCACCGGAATGCTGCTGCGTGGGGGCGGCGAACGGTTCAAGAGCGGCGCGCCAGCCTTCCGGTGTGTCTGGCACCAGCATCCCCCGTCGCATCAGATCGCGCACCATCAGCACGTCATCAATGGCCACGCCCGCCCGCTGGCCGGACTGGGCGGCAGTGATAGCGGCCCGAGCAAGGCCTCGGTCCACTTTTTTGATCTCGTCGTGGAGATCGTCGAACTCCATATCAAATGAGCGATCGCCTACACCGTTCGCAAGATCACGACGCAATGCGTGCATGGCAATTGCAGCGCGTTCAATCGCTTCATCCCCCACCGCCACGCCCTGCCAAGCAGTCAAGGAGTCCTTTACAACTGGAGCGGGGTGCTGCTGGGCGGCCATATAGGCTTGCGCGTGCAGCGCATCCACGTGTCCGATCAATGCTCGCAAGTCTGCGGCGTTCACTTCCAGCTTTTCTGCGTTTCGGCAGGCTTTGTAGCGAAGGCGGGCAAGCGCCGATTCTGCGTCGCTCGGCTCGGCCTGCTGCTGGGCGGATTTTCGGTAGCGTTTGCGCGGCTCCGGCTGTTTCTGGCGCGCGAACATCGCATACGGGCCGTCCTCGGTTTCATAGACTGTCAGCAGCGTCCAGCCCTCACCCTCCGGTGGCGTTGGCGTCCACTCAGCGCACCCATTACCAGCATCAACAATGCGCTCATAAGCATCGCAGTCGATGTCGCCATCCATGGCGCGAAAATAGGTTTCCAGGCCGAACGCGCCGAGCAGTTCATCGAAACGCACATTTTCATCGCACACCGGCAATGCGGGATGGTCCAGCCAGCCTTGCGCATCGCGCACGATCTCACGAGGTGCCAACAGGGCTTTTGCCAATCCTTCTAAATTGGCGCCGCTCGGCTCGGCCACTGTCGCGGCAGGAGCGCGGGACAGCATGTGCATGGCGCGTTCAATGAGCGGCAACGTACCGTGTGCCGGATCAGGACAGTCCGTGTCGGGCATGCGGATATAACCCAATTCGACACCATTTCGGATAAAGACGCGCGCAGATTCCAGCGCTGCTGCCACAGCAAGGACTCTTTCATCGCTCAACCCCAGCGCTGCCCGGGAGGAAGCGTGGGTGAAGATCGGCGTCACCGTTCCGTCGCCATGCTCCTGCGCCAGATTCTCAGCCTGTTTGATCTGCTCTTCTGCTGTCATACAAAATTCTCCAATTGGTATCCTCGACCATCCTGTCCGCGTCATATACGGAACTGTCGTCGAGAGTGAAACTGGCCGGCGGAATGCCGGGGTTCCCGATTTGTTGTCAGCGGCAGACCATAAAAATCCGCTGCGAGAAGGTCTTTGGGGAAGACACATCCCTTTCGGCGGTTGATTGCCCGACCGGGATGCGCCCGGGTTCAGCACTGGCTCACACGCACCAGCGCCCGCGAGATCCCCTGCGACAGCACACCGCCGCCGGCGGCGCGCAAAACCTCCTCCGACTTCGGATCCAGCCTGGCTGAGAAGCGGTTACGCCGGACTGTGGTGCTCTTGGAAGCCGCGGGATCGGTGGCACCGCCATCTCCCGCCATCTCAAGCAGATCGGGCAGCTCGGCGAACCGCTTGGCCAGCTCGCGCATGCCCGCGCAGACGTTGCCGTTGCCCAGTCGCAGCAAGATGGCCACGTCCGCCTGCCGCAGCGTGACCATGATTCGCCGCGGGTAGGCCACGCCGTCAACGCTTTTTCTTCCCTGGCAACGGCCCAGGCCGCCGCGATGACCTCGACGACGTTCAGAGAGCGCTTGCTCGATGGCCAGCGACTCGTCCGCCGTGAACTCCGTGAGCCGGACCGCAGGAACTCGTCCGCCCTCGCCCCCCTGTTCGGCGACCGTGTCGGAAATCAGGCGATACCGAGGAGCGTTAGCCGCCCGTCCTGTGCGCAGCAGGTAGCCGATGCCTTCGACCGCCGGTGCCGCGCTGGCGTCTTCGCAAGTCAGGTTCCCGTGATTCACTTGACCTCCCGACGTCACCAGGCGCATGCGGACACGGGCTACCAGGCGCGCGTGCTTGTCCTTGGCTGACCCCGTAGGGATGCTTGGCAGAGACTGGAGCCATTCCCTGGATTGGGCCCGGGTCGGGAACATGACGTCGATAAGGTCCACACGCGTCGCGGTCGATGTAAGAGCGCCGGCGTGGCCACGCGGCTCGGCGCGATCAGTTTGCATCTGCATGCCTCACCTCCCACGAGTGCTCTGCGTCCACGCAAAGACCACTCGCAAACGGCGCCGCCATGCCAACTTGCCCGCCAAGCCGGTTTACAGCCCTGCCAAGCGATTTCCCTCCTTTCCGGCTCCCATCGGATACGCAATGACTTCGAGTGGCTGTGTTGCCCCGCCTCATCGCTCCAAGGTGGTGTTTTTCTGTCATGTCTCTCTCGCTCAGCTAGCAGATGACGCCAGGCGCATACGGCGGTGGCTCGGCCAGTCCAGGTGCAGCACACCCGCGCCGGCCTCCGTCAATCGGTCAAAGCCAGCCGGTGTGAGAAGGTCGCGCAAGACCTCAGGCGGCTCATTCGTCGTCACGATCGTCGGCTTGCGAGCGCCCCACCGCATGTCGATGACATTGAAGAAGCTGGAGCGCTCGAAGTCATTGCCCAGCGATTTGCCGACGTCGTCGACCACCAGCACGTCAACGGCGGCCAGCCGATCGACCAGCTGCGCTTCCTCGGGCCTGGCATTGAAGCTGCGCGCTGCGCGCAGGCGATCCATCAGCGAGATTGCGCGCACGTAGTGCCCGGAGAGCCCGGCCAGCTGACATTTGCGCAACAGTGCGATCGCCAAGTGCGTCTTACCCGTGCCGCTCTCGCCCCACAACACAAGGCTGCCTGCGCTTTCCGCATCGGCCAGCCTCTGCGCGTGGCGCTTGATCTCCATCACGACGACCTCCTGCCGCCGCGACGAGCACGCGTATGTCTCGAACGTTGCATCGGCGAATATCGCCGGTGTCTGGCTTTCGGTGTCCATCACGCGCAGACCAGATTCGCGGGAGCAAGACGGGCAGCCGGGCAGCGCCCGCAGAACCCCCTGCGCATCCAGCTTGTACGGCCGCCACGCGCCGTGGCGCTCGCAACGCTCCACCCTTTCGTGGGGTGCCTCAGCGGGCATCGCCTGTTCAACCACACCGGGCTGACGATCGGCCAGGGTCTGCTGCAGACGGGCCAGTGCCGCATGCAGGCCCGCGCTGCGTGTGTTCGGGGTCATGGTCGCCTCCCTCGAGATCAGAACGCCGTCACGCTGCGGTCATTGGCCGCCCGCGCGGCCGCGACGACCGGGGGGAAATCCGGCAGTTCCTCTGGGCGCAGTGGGATCGGCGGGCTCTGCAGCCAGCCGCGCTGCCTGTCCGTGCGCATCTTGGCCACGCGCTCGGGCAATCGATCGATCCCCACCTGCACGACTTGGCCATAGGGCTCAAGCTCGGCCAGCGTGCGCTGGACCAGATCCGCGTCGATTGCGTCAAGGAGCACGCAGTCCTCGCCAAGCAAGTACAGCCCGCCGTCAAAGCGCAGCACGCGGCGATCCTCCGGGCCTCCTCCCGGAGCAGCGGGGAAGTGATCGAATCGGTTGTAGCTATCGCCCGGCTGCACGCCGAGCCGCGACACCTTACCGGCGCCGCTGGCTTTGTCCGAGCCAGCCGTGTATCGGCCCTCGAGGACCTTGTTGAAGTTGGTCGGCCGCAGCAACCAGCGCAAGTCCGCCGTCCAGTTCTTGTCGTTTTCGCCATGCAGGAAGCGGCTTGCGGCAACCAGACCGAAGAAATGCTCGAGCGCCTCCAGCCCCTGCTCACGCGTCGCAAAGCCGAACTCCTCAATGCCAACGCCCCGCTTGCCGGCTTCCAACCCTTCGCGCCAACGGGCGGTCAGATGCGTCTCCGAATCAGACCCCCTCCACCGTGAGGGCAGCACCCTTGGCAAACGCGGCAACATGCGGTGGTACAGGTCGATGATCTGCGTGTGGGGACAGGGGATCGGTCCGAGCGTCTCAAGCGTTGGGGCGGATCCATCCAACGACTGCGCCGCTGGCAGCTTGAAGGGAGGATCCTGCGTAAGCAGGTCCGTCATATCCCCTTTAGGGGATGGTTTACCTAAATGCTCCTGCTTATGCTTATGAGGGGGGGTATGTCCGTCACCCTGCCTATCACCCTGGCCGACACCCTGCGGGTAACCGTTTCCAGTATCAACCCCGAAGCGTTGATTTTTCGAGGTCTCAGCATCGTCGCCATCCACAGGATCGCGCGTCACGCCTTCACCGTGGGAGGCATCTGCGCCGCCCGCTGTCTGGGCTGAAGATTGCCCCTGATTGGCACCTTGAAGCCCCCCCTGCAAACCACCCTGTGAGTCACCCTGGCCGACACCCTGCTGGTAACCGTTTCTCGCAGATTCAACGGCCGGCTTTTTGGGCCCCTTGGCCGACCCAGACATCGAGGGGGCCCGCCCTGCCTTCGGAGGGTTCGTCATCGACTGATCGCGGTCCATGAACAAGCGGTTCGGCTCATCGTCGAATGCAGTCTTGAAGGCTTCGGCAAAGCCCTTGCCAAGTTGGCAGATGAAGTGCGCCAGATGAGTCCGTGCAACATTGCGAAGATCGCATTCCGGGATGTCGCGGAATGCTCGCCCCCATGAGATCACCACGCTAGGACTCTCGGGCGGGTTGTAGACGACCGCGCGGGGGATGAAGACCATGCGCGCCGCCCAGTCCGCCCGTGCCATGCCCGCCGACTCGATTTCAGACCACGTCTGCACAAACTCGTCGAGCTCCATGCGCATCTCTTCGGCCGCAGTGGACTTGCCGAGCCGAAACAGGCCCGGGATCTTGCTCGTGTGCGGACCCGTGAGCATGAATACCCACAGCAGCTGCGCGTCGCGCGACAGCCCCGTGAACCGCTGGTCGCTCCACATCCGGCAATAGATGCGACGATAAAGCCCTTCAGGCCGCAACGAGCCGCCGGACTCTGCTGCTTTTCTCATGCATAGTCTCCGACGAGCTCATCCGCCACCGACTGCGGCAACAACGCGGGGTCAATGGCTTTGCCCGCCGCGCGCGCGAAAGCGGCTCCGCGTCGTTGCGCGTGCTCCAGCATTTCCTGCACCCACCGGTCCCGAAGAGCGCATTCCGGGATCTGGTCCGCGCTGCGAAGCCGATGGATGAGAACGTTTGGATTGGCAGGCGGCTCGGCAGCTTCCATCCAGCCTGGCAGCCAAATCACATGGGTTGCCTGATCTCGCACGATGACGCCCAGATCCTCCAGTTCGCCAAGTGCCTCGACGACTTGCTCACGATCTGCGGACACCGCCTCGGCGATCGTCGCAATGCCAGCGCACGCAATGCCCGGCGGAGTCTTGCGAGACATCGTGCCTGTGACCAAGAACAAGTAGACGAGCTTGCCCATCGCGCTCATCTCACACACCTGCGGCCACTCCCACAGACTGGAGGGCAGACAACGCGAACTCTCGGTGGATTTGCTTTTCTTTCCCATGTCGCCAGTCCTCACGCCCCCAGTTCAGCGCTGTATGTCACAACCTTGCGTAGCGCAGGATTACCGCCTCGGCGCCCTGCAGCCGCCCGCTTCACCGAGAGATCTCGAGCTCGGATGAGCGCCGGCACCTCGATCTCGTAGCCGCCACCAGCCCGCGCAACCCGAATCAGCATGGCCTCTTGCAACTCGCTCAGGAGCCGCTGCGCATCCTGCTCCGAGACACCAACATGGCGGGAAATCCAGCCAGGCTCCAGCTGCATCCGGCCAAACGACTCGCTGCCCATGTCATTGCCGGAAATCAGGTACACAAGCTCCGCGTACATGCCTCGCGCAGTGAGACTCACCTGGCGCAGCTGCCTTTCGCCGAGAATCCCAAGGTCTTTGACTTTGCGTTGTCCCATGGCATGAATATCGCCAATTTCTGGCGTTGCTCGCGTTAGTAATTCTTGGATTCTGGTTTTTTGCGTTGCGTCTGTCAAGTTGGTTAGGCAAAGTAAAAATATGTCTCCTGCTTTTCATCGCAAGACGACAAGCGGCTGCATACTGCAGCCTGTCTGCAAACCAATGAGGAGTGGGACAGCATGGACAGCCAGTTGGTCGATGGCATCACGGCCGAGGGATTGGCGTGGAACGCCACGATGTACTTTGCGCCTGGCGCACCGGAGGGTGCACAGCCTGAGCGCATCATCGGCATGTACGCCAGTCGCGACGGCGGCGGCTCATTCGACGTGGATACCGTTCTCAACTTGCCGTGGGTGGTGTTCGAAGGAACCGTCACGCGCCGCCACCCGATGCTCTTGAACGTTTGCTGACCAAGCCGTCGGCACCTCCCGGTGCCGACCGGAAGAGGCGTGCGGCCCAAGTCCGTTCTAGCGGGAAACGGTTACCAGCAGGGTGTCCGTCAAGGTGTCGACACTCGCCGGGCCCACAGTCAACACACTGAAAAGCGGCTTGCAGAGGGGTGGACCATTCAGGGGCGCCGCAGTGTTCCGCCTTGGTGGCGGGACCCGCTGCTCGGGGTCGCGAGCCGCGCTGAGCCGCGCGACGACCGCCCGGACAAGTGCCAGCGCGGGCGACTCAGGCGTTCTTCACTGGCGCACCCACTCCCGACGCTCGTTGCAACAGGAAAAGCGTAGCGGCCGGGTTGTCTTCAGGCTTCGGTGGCAGTGAACCATGCGCGACGGCCCACCGTGTGCCCATCGTCATATGCGCGATCGCGGGCGATCTTGTTCGCCTCGCTCTTGCTGCGCGCGGAGACGTTTCGGTATTCGAGGCCGTTCACTTCATCCCAGGCCGGGTGTTTGAACCTAAGCACGACGTTGAACAGCTTGTATGCACCCCGCGTCTTGGCAAGGTTGGCGGCCACTGGGCGCAGACCCAAGGCGGTCTCCACCTCTTCGAGGGCGCCCATCACCGGTTCAGTGTGGTAGCCGTTGGCGAAAGCGTAGAACTTGCCGCCGTTCAGGATACCGATCCGTGCGTCCATCCTTCCCTCCACCGCCTTATCCATCAACAAACGATCGCGGTTGGACCTGACTTCCTTGGGCGCGGACCCAGTCTGGACAATGCGGGAAACGGTTACCGTCAGGGTGTGCTTCAGGGTGTCCGTCAGGCTGCCACCCAGGGTGTGCTTCAGGGTGTCCGTCAGGACATCGATGCTCGTGCGGCGACCAGTACCCGTGCGTAGCGCGTGTGCGCGTCGAAGTCCGCGGCAATCACGCGCGGCGCCTGCCACCCACATCGTTCAGGGATGCCAAGGTCGCCCGCCATCGACGAGCAATTGGCAATCGCGAACAGCACCATCCCGCCTGGCTTCAGATGCTTGCGGGCCTGATCGAGGAACATCTGGTGCAGATCGGCAACATCCGCCGACAACGGCACCACCCCATCCGAACCGTCGTACAGCGGCTCATTGAAGACGATCACGTCGAAGAGCTCATCGCCAGCCGGCGTCAGCAGGCTCCCGCCCATCGCACGGAATCGGGCTTCAAGGCCATTGGCCTGCGCATTTCGCCGTGCCGCGCGGACCGCGCTCGGATCAATGTCCGTACCGAGTACCTGCCATCCTCGACGTGCCGCGCTGAGCCCGATCGCGCCAGTCCCGCACCCCACGTCGCACAACGATTGTCCGGACCGTGGCTGATCCAGGCCTGCCGCCGCGAAGTGGTCGACGAAGAACCGGGTCGAACTACGCGGGCCCGGCTTGTACACCCCCTGCGGCGCGTACAGGTACAGGTCGTCGAACTGGATGTGCCGTTCGGCGTCTATCGCACGCACATGCGCCTGGTGCTCCACATCGAACAGCCCTTTGTTGAGCGGAATCGATAGCAATGACCGCGCGACCTGCGCGGCATCGACACCTGGTTCTGGGTTGGCCTGTGCGCCAAAGACCGGATTCGTGATCAAGGCAGCAGCTGGAGCGATCGAGGCAAGGGATCGGGCAACTCTGGTCATCTGCGAAAGACGGGGGGCGGTGTAGATCATGCCAAGATCATACTCAACCTAATGCCTGTTGTGCGGCTTAGTACGAACTTTTTTTGCTTCATGTGCTATCGTTGCGCTTACTTGTAGCGCATGCCGAGGTGCCTCCCGTGCCCACCATCTTCCTCCCGCAAGACCCAGTCGTAATCGCCGTCTTCCCACACCGCAGCCTCCTCGACGGGCCGCGGCTCGCCTTCGCCTTCAACCGCCCGGTGCTTTTCGGCGTCGACCCCGACTACTCTCTCTGCGAACCCTGGCGCTCCCTCCTACTCACCATCGGCGCCATCACAGGTTGCTCCATGGTCCCCATGCAGCCAGGCAGCAGCCAAGGTCTTCGTACGATGCTGCGCTCCTTGCGATCGGGACCGGCCGGCAGGAGTGTCTGCCTCTTCCCCCAGGGCGGCATCGACACCCTTACTGACCATGATGGCGCCAGGTGGCTCGCCAGGACCGCCGGCGTCCCACTCATGCGCGTCGATCTCGATCACGGACCAGGTGCGCGCAAGGTCCGATGGCCGAGCGTGCGTCGCTATGCATGGACAAGCACCAGCGATTGATCGGGGCAATGGGGACGGCAGGTCGGGGAGATCTCCTCTCTTTCCGGCCTCGGGCAATTCAAATGCGGTACTTCTTGTCCACGCGATGGCCGGCGTCCAGCAGCTTGCGAACGACCGTCTCTTGCAAGACGTCGAGCTTGACGTTCGATGCATCCAGATCTGTCGCCAATATTTGAGAGATTTGCTGCTGGGCACCGAGCATCAATTCGAAGCGCGCGAGGTATTTGCGGTACTGCGCATTCAGTTGCTGGAACGACAGGACTAGCTTGTGCGTCTCCTCAGCACACAGCCCAAACGATCCATCCGTTCTCAACGAGACCAGGCCCCGATAGCGCAGCACCGGCTTCACCACGAACCTTTTCGACTGCGGCGCCTGATGCCACCGCACGAGAACCGGCACGCGCTTGCCATTAGCGCCGCGCCGCCACCAACGAATGTCGTATTTTGTGTAGCCAGGCGGTTGGCTGATTCGCAGCAACTCACCGACACGTGAGATCCGCCGCTCCAACTGCACCAACTGCTTGGTGTGCTGCGCGATCAGACTTGAAAACTCCGCGCCGACAACCTTGATATGCGCCTCATTCAAGTTGTCTCGCCCTGCCTTTTGGTCCCGCAACTCTGGGTCATAGCGAGGATCTTGTCGGGCCTTTGTCAATTTATCCACCCCAATGCGCTGCAAACAAACATGTCAGATTCCAATTAATGCGCCGCATTCAATCTGCGTCGCCGAGTTGTCGGGCCGCCTTCAAGCCCTTTGCATGCGCCTCAATCAATAGACGTTCCGCCGATCGATGCGTGTGTTTGTCTCAGGTCTATGGATATGCGCCGCAATCAATGCTCATCGGCCAGCGATCCCGGCCTGGCGCAGTAGATCCCTCACCGGACCGCAGACCACGAGAACCCCGTCCACCATGCCGCTGCTCCGCTGTCGCGCCAACGGGAACCAGACCACCGGCTGAGCTCGGGCCCATCGCCCAGACCTGAGCGCTTGTGCCAGTGCCTTGTGTGCCCGCGGACTGCGCGAGACCAACCGCCCCCAGCGCACGGCCACCGCCCTCTGGGCTTTGATCTCGATCGCCCATGTCATGCCGTATGAACGTAGCAAGGCGTCTACATCGCCATATGGGCACGGAACCGACGCATGGACGACAACCTTCGAGCAGACCGCCCGGCGTAGTTCTCCGACAGCCTGCGCTTCCACCGCCTTGCCTCTCTCCCGAAACACCCCCCGGGCTACGTTCGCTCGCCCCATCAAAATCAGCAAGACACCAGTGGCCACCACGAACCATGCCGATGCGCGCCATGCTGCCCACACCAGCAGCAGCCCGACCAGCAATCTGGCCGCACCGGTAGCGTAATCCCTGCGCCAGGGAGCGTATCGATTCATAACAGATTCCTCCTCTAACTATCCTACCATTGCGCGCAACAGCAGAAAACCAGACCTACCGCCACCATTTGGGCCATGAGTCCGGAAACAAGCGAGCGAAGGCGAGCGAACATGCCCTTCCACATGTACGGTCGATCTGAGCGAGCGAAGGCGAGCGCAAAGGGGGCCCCAGGCGGTACTGCAGATGGAGCGAGTGAGCGCAGCGAGGGAGTGGAAGGGGTGTCGAAACCGCGCTTCGGACGAAGCGAGTGAGCGCAGCGAGGGAGCGCCAAGACTGACGAGAAAAATGCCTCCAGGAAAAGTTAAGGCCACCCCGGTATTGCATATAAAAGGCTATGTAGGGCACCCCGGGGTATTGCACGGCCAAACACACCAGGCACGTCTCTGGGTTCGGCACCTGAATGCCCCCAAAAGGATCTGCGTGGCTGGTTCCGCTAGCCCCTCTTGTATGGCACGCGAGCGCCCTACGTTCAGACCCTCGTGGGTAGCGCTCTGCCCAGCTGCGATGCATGGACTAACAGCCTATGACGGACGGATCCGATCTCGCGCACTCTCAACGCGCACACGCCAACCGTGGCGTCAGTAAATGGGGCAAAGAGTTAAGACGCGCAGCTATCTGACAGCGACCAGCAGCTAATGAGCAGCGTCGGGCAGCTACTCGGCAACGATTAGCAGCTATCGGGCAGCGGAGAACAGCTACGCAGCAGCCTGCATCAGCTATCCGGCAGCAGTGAGCAGCTAAACAGCAGCCAACATCAGCTATCCGGCAGCAGTGAGCAGCTAAACAGCAGCCCATATCAGCTATCCGGCAGCGATCAGCGGATGAGCAGCGGCAGCGCGCAGCTACAGAGCATCATCGAGCAGCCAATCAGCAGCGACCAGCGGCCGACTACTTGACTTCGATATGTTGCGCGGAATAGTATGTTTTACAGAATCTTTCTATGTGAGGAAAACGTGAAGGCAATCGGTCTGGATGTTGGCCACTCTGCTGTGAAACTGGCGTACTCGCGCGGCGCTCTCCCCGAAACGGCGCTGATTCCCACGGCCGTCGTACCGGCCTTCACCATCTACGACGATGGCGCAGCCAAGCGCGCAGCGCGCGAAACCGTCCAGGTCGGCGGTCGCTCCTACTTCGTAGGCGAAACTGCCATTGCCCAGGGTGGCATGCGCACCACACCCGGTCTTTTCGAGGACTGGGTGCAGACATCTCAGCACGACGCACTGCTTCTGGCCGGCCAGCGCCTGGCCATTGAATCTGGCGCGGACGAGGAAGCGTTGATCGTTCTGGGCCTGCCGGCTGGCCTTTACGCTCGCCAGCGCGACGCACTGCGCGAACGCGCGAGCCGCCTTCTGGGCACTGAAGTGATGGTGATGTCCCAGCCGTTCGGCCCGTTCAGCTTGCACATGATCGACGAGCGCGGCGTTCTCCGCTCGGCTCACGCCCTGGAGAGCGAGTCCTGGGCAGTCATCGAGGTCGGCTACTACACCACCGATTTCACTTTGCTCCGCAATGGCTTGTGGATCGAAGACAAGACCGCGTCGTGCAGCGGAGTGAGCCGAGCCACCGATCGACTGCGCAAGGCGCTCAGCGTTTCGGGCGTCTCCTCCACGCTCATGGAGTGCGAGGAAATTCTGCGCACACGCAAGATGCGCAACTTCGGCGAAATGGTCGGCGTCGATCGCGAAGTCGACGATGCGCTTGGCCCGATGATCTCGGAAATCCTGGACACAGCCGACACCCTGTTTGCTGCCGACGCGCGTGGCCTCGACGGAATCATCGTCACAGGTGGGGGCAGCGACTATGTCGTCGAGGCGATCCAGTCGCGCTGGCAACGTGTCGTCAAGCCGGCGAATCCGCGCTTCTCTGTTGCCGAAGGCATGCGCAGGCAGGGTGAGTACAAGCTGCGCATGCGGGAACCGCAGGTGGCGTGATATGGGAAAGGTCCAGCGCATCACGTTGAATATTCACTCGGACAAGCACCCCGAGTTGACCCAGTTCATCAAGAGCCTGCCGGCCGGCACGGTTGCCGTATTGCTGCGTGACAAGCTGACCCAGATCGTCAAAGAGATCGGGCCAGGCCAAGGAGATCCATTGGCTCGCCTCGAATTCCACCTGGATAGCGCACGCCAATTGCTTGAGCTCACGCGTTCGGGAGGCGTGACAGGTTGCACACAGGTTGGGCCCAAGGTAGAGCCTGCGGCGCCGGTGGCCAACCCGTCCACACCGAAAAGCGATCACACATCAACCCTTGGCATCGAGACGCCTGCGCCTGCGCCCGACAGAGCGCAGCCGACGCCAGCCCTCAGCGAAGCGGCCCGCCGGTTGGCCAACCAATTCTGAAGAACATGCCAAAGCATCCCATCTTCGTATTCGATCCTATCTCTGCCGCATGTGACCTGCTTTCTTTTGGTCATGACGAGGACTTCGTGGCGGCTTACGACTGGATCTTCAGTGGCGATCAGGAACAGGGTTCCTTCCAGCAAGTTTGTGTCGATTCCGGCTACAACCCACTGGCGCTTCAGGAGAGCATTCGCTGCGACTTTCGGATGCTGGATCGCCGCTACCGTGAGATTGTGACGGCGGGCGACGGTATCGATGCGCAGGAATTCCAGATGTGTGATGAAGACACCGGAGAGTGGCCGCTGTGAAGCTGATAATCGCAGAGAAGCCTTCGGTGGCCCGGGCCATTCAGGATTGCCTGCCGGCGACTGGATACGCTGTTACGAACTGCTTCGGCCACCTGCTTGAACTCGCGCAGCCGCATGCCTACGACCCGAAGTGGGAAAAATGGGATCCGGCCACCCTTCCAATCAAGGTCGTCAATTGGAAACTCGTCCCTAAGGACGGCGCCAAGGAGCAGATCAAGAAGATCGCGGCCCTTCTAAAGTCAGCAACCGTCGTGATCAACGCCGGCGATCCTGACCGCGAGGGCCAGCTGCTCGTCGACGAAGTCCTCGAGCACCTCGGTTGGCGCGGGCCAACACAACGCTTGATGCTGAATGCCACCGATCCAGCCTCCGTCAAGAAGGCGCTGGCAAAGATCGAGGACAACGCCAAGTATCACCCCGTACGCGACGCCGCCGCCTGCCGGCAGGGGGCCGATTGGCTGATCGGCATGAATATGTCGCGAGCCGTCACCAAGCTGCTCTCCGACGGCGCACTTGTGAGCATCGGTCGTGTCCAGACGCCCACGCTGGCCATGATTGTCCGGCGCCAGCGAGAAATCGATGCCTTTCGCTCGGAGACCTTCTACAAGCTGCGCGCGACTTTCAGAACGGATGCCGGTGCGACGATTGATCTGATGGCCGAGCCGCAGCCGCGGGTGCTGGACGAGAAGATCGCGCAGGCGCTTGCCACAGCGGTGAAGTCCAAGCGCACGAGCCTGGCGGTGGAGACCGCGGCGGCTGTGCGTCGGGCTCCGCTGCCCTATGACCTCTCCTCGTTCCAAAAGGACGCGGAGGCCGCGTTCGGTTGGACGGCCGCGCAAAGCCTGGCCAACCTTCAGGCCTCGTACGAGGCAAAGCTGACCTCGTACCCCAGAACGGACTGCCGCTACCTACCCAGCGAGCAGGCCGGCGACGCGCTGCGCATCGCAAAGGTGGTGGCCTCCGCCATCAACCCGGCGCCCGCGCCTGCACTGATTGACCTGATGCGCCCATCGTCGCGCATCTACGACAGCAAGAAGGTCGAGGAACACCATGGCGTCATTCCAACCGGGATGGTGCCCGGCTCGACGACGTCCGATGTGGTCCGCAAGGCGTGGCAGTTGGTATGTCTGCAATTCCTCCGCAGTCTTTTACCCGACTCGAAGGTTGAGGAGTCGCGCGTCTCTGCGGTGGTCGATGTCGGTGGGCGCACCATCAAATCGGTGGAATTCTCAGCGAACTATGAGCGCCTCCTGAATGCGGGTGCGTCATGGGAGGCGCTGTCCCGCTCAGGCACGCGCGAGGACGGG
>Ga0233394_1000125_pt1 | contig 24877 bp, 26 predicted proteins | sample 24DmetaG_FD_190481 | JGI IMG/M metagenome (GOLD analysis project Ga0233394, IMG submission 190481) | Seawater microbial communities from Monterey Bay, California, United States - 24D | ecosystem: Environmental > Aquatic > Marine > Coastal | place: USA: California | collected 2016-11-02 | reverse complement strand
GGGGGTAATTGTTACTTCTAAGGGGAATAACTGCGATTTTGTATCACGTTTTTTTACTCCACAGGCATCTATTTTAGAAGACCCTGTTACTGGTTCTGCTCATTGTTCTCTAATTCCTTTTTGGGCAAAAAAGCTTCATAAAAAAGAACTCACTGCCATGCAACTTTCCAAAAGAAAAGGGATGCTAAATTGCTTAGACAAAAATGACAGAGTTATTATAAGTGGTCAAGCAAGAACCTATTCTATTGGTAAATTATGGATTGAATAAACTAGGGGGCTAATTATATTTTACTTTTCTAAAAATACGCAGAGCTTCTTTATATTTTATATAAGTGGTTTTATCTTCTATGCTTTTAATATACTCTTTTGCTTTTTTTAATTGCTGAACCGCATCTGAATAACCATGTAAAAAACAAAGTAAATAATTTTTTGGTAACCTAAGCACATCTTCGTGTTCTAGCACTGAAAGTGGAGTTTCTGCCTCAATTTTAGAAATAATTACGTTATTATTATGGTAGATGTGTTGAATCATAATATCATCAAACAATGGAGACTTAAATAAAAACTCTGTAACAATATCATGTTTCCCGTTTTCCTTAAAATTGATAATTGTTTTTTCTAAAGGGTAATATTTTTCCTCCTTTTCTAATCCTAGAGAAATATATTCTGTAATGATAAATGAATTTTTATTGTAACTTATTTGTACCTCATCTAGTGAGGAAAAAAATAATCGAACTTGTTCATTTATTAATTCAATGTCTACGCGTGTGAAAAACTCTTTGCCTTCTAAAAGTTTTTTTTCTCCTGCCCAACACAACACAAATTGCTCATTAAAAACTTTGTATTGTGGGTTATATTCAGGCTTATGATTATTAAAAAAATCAAAGACACCATCTAAAGTTAGCTTAATGTTATTATTTGCATTCTTTTCTATAGCATCAACTGTTAGTTTATTGGTGTCTCTTAATTCAAAGTTTTTAGATGCAGGCATAGAATTACTTCCTCTTCTATAGAAGATAGTATCTTTTCTGTATTTCCATGCATTTTTTAATAAAGAGGTAATATTACTATTGCAATGAATGGTTACCAATCCAATAACTTTATGGCGAGGTAAACTTGGAAAAGGAACATTTTCATAAGTAATTTTAGGTGGATTTTTTAAGTAGGCATTTACAAGATTCTGTATTTTGCTGTCGTCAAAAAAATCTACCCCAACTATCTTATTTTCCTCATCTTCAATGCCAATTATGATATAAGAATTGTTTGTTGGATTTGAATTGGAAAGGGCGCAAATATGCTTTAAAAATTTACCTTTTCCTTCTTTACTTGTTAACGATAACTTCATCTTTTTATCATAAAAACTATTCTCATCATTATGACTGAGCAAGTTCTTGATTAAAAGACGTTTGTTAATCATTTTTACGGTACTTTATGGCCTTGACACTCTACTAATAAGGTAAACCAATCTTCTAACTCTAAGCTTATGTCTATGGCTTTTGTGGCGTTTTCTAACCTTAACTTTGAAGTTGTACCCACCACAGGTAAAACCCCCGAAGGATGTTGTAAAATCCAAGCTAACAATAATTGATCTTCAGTTGCATTGTATTTTTTTGTTAGTACATCCAATACTTTTTTTATTCTTTTATTTGCTGCATTTGTTTCTTTAAAATAAGATCCTAATGGACTCCATGACATCGGTATTACTTCTTTTTGTAACAACTGATCTAAGGTTCCATTATGCATTGCTGTGTGCTGTGTTAAAGAAAATTCTATTTGATTTACAGAAATAGAAGCGGTATGATCTATTAAATTAAATTGAGAAGGTGTAAAATTAGAAACTCCAAAATCAATAATTTTACCTGTCTCTTTTAATATTGAGACAGCAGCTGCAACCTCAGCTGGATGCATTAATGGGCTGGGACGATGAAGTAATAGTAGATCTAAGTAATCTGTTTGTAAATCTTTTAATGATTTTTCTACGCTCCAAATAATATATTCTTTTGAATAATTATAGTGTTTTATTTTATTGTCTCTTGTGCCACCATCGTTTTGTATTCCACATTTAGAAATTAACTGAATCTTATTTCTCTCTACACCACTATTTGAAAAAGCTTTACCAAACTCTTGTTCGGTTGTGTATTCTCCATAGATATCTGCATGATCAAAAGTGGTAATTCCAGACTCTAAAGTAATTTTTATTTGAGAAATCATTTCCTGGGGAGAAAATTGTCTACCCCATGCTCCCCAAGACATGCATCCTGCTATGATTTTTGAATACCTACTCATTTATTTTTTATTTATCATGGTTGCACTTACTTGAGCAGAAGGATATACGACCAAGTCTTCAATGTTTATATGATAAGGTCTGGTGATTACAAAATGGATGATTTCAGCAATATCTTCAGGTTGTAATGCTTTATATCCCTGATATACTTTTTTTGCTCTTTCTGTATCTCCTTTAAAACGTACATCTGAAAATGCAGTTTCTACAAGCCCGGGATGTATAGCACTAACACGAATATTATATTGATTTAAGTCCATTCTCATTCCTTTATTAATAGCCTCTACTGCAGACTTAGATGCACAATATACGTTTCCGTTTGGATACACCTCTTTTCCTGCTGTTGAGCCAATATTAACAATAAAACCTGTATTTCTTTCAATCATTTTTGGCAAGATCGCTCTTGAAACATAGAGTAACCCTTTTACATTAATATCTAACATTGCATCCCAGTCATTGGTGTCACCATCTTGAATGAAACTTAAACCATGTGCATTCCCTGCATTATTAATTAATACATCAATATTTTTAAAATTCTCAGGGAGAGTTTCTATAGAGTTAAACACATCAATTTTATTTCTAACATCAAATTGGAGTGTAATTACATCTGTTTGTTTCCCTAGAGATTTTTCTAAATTTTGTAGTTGTTCCTTGTTTCTTCCACAAAGAATTAATCTATAGTTATGTTGTGCTAAAAATTCTGCAGTAGCTTTTCCTATTCCTGAAGTGGCTCCAGTTATAAAGACAGTTAAACTCATGATATTCTTTTTTTTAAAGATACTTGATTTTCATGATATGTGAAACGGTATATTATTTTTTAAACATGAAAAAACCGCTCTACCTCTAGAGCGGCTTCCTTCTTGTTGACTATAAAGTATAACCAACTAAGAATCAACTAACCAAAACATTATTATGATTTAAATTTCTTTTTCTTTTTTCTTGTAATTTTAGTACGTTTTCTTTCTTCTTTTTCAATACTAGGGTTACTGTTTTTTCCATCTCTCAAAATTTGAATAAAGCCTCTCCCTGTAAATTCATAGGTTGTTTGAGAGCTACTATGAAATAAACTTACGACTTGATCGTTATCGATGGTTAATTCAAATTCCTCAAAATCACCAAACTCGTAGTTAAGCGTAAGAATCTTTAAATTATCAAACCCAACAACATCAAAGACCTCATAATTGCCTGTATAATCCCAATTTAAATTATCAATATTTGTGCCAAAAGGATCTCTTGAAGAATAAAATGTAGTGTTATTTTCTGGAGTAAATTGTAAAAAATGCTCTTCATCAAAAGGATTTGGTGTTCCTATTGTGCTAATATTTGTTCTTTCCCAAGCTCTATACTCTTGCATGAAATACTCAATATTATCATAGAACAACATGTCGTAATCAAATTCATCTCGCTGATAACCAACAAGAAGGTAGCTCACATTTTGTTGTGTATCATATATTCTAATTTCATTTAATGATAGTTGTAGTACATCAAAAATATATCTACCATCTAGATCATGTATTGTCTCAAGATAAATTCCAAAACTATCATACCTTCCTACTGAAATACCAAGACCATTTCCAGTAAAGCCAACATCTGCAATATTATTATTAGCAAATACATTCCCATTATTAAAAGACAGAGTAAACGCTTTAGAAACAAAAGGGACATCTCCACTTCCCATAGTTTCGTGAATATCTACATACCATAAATCGTAACTAGATAATAATTCTCCTAAAGTGATTGAGTCGTCTAGAGGCTCATCTTTTGAACAAGAAGTAAACAAAACAGTACTTACTAGGATAGCTAGAAATAATTTGAAGATTTTCATAAGGCTTGTATTATTTTTAAAAAATATTTCAAATTGTATGCCAAAATTAGCAAAAAAATAAAAAAAATAAAAAAGCGCATCTTATAGATGCGCTTTTTTATACTATAATAATATATTTTAATTTTTCAAAGCTTCTGCACCTCCAACAATCTCTAAAATTTCATTGGTAATTGCAGCTTGTCTAGCTTTGTTGTAGGTTAATAACAATTCGTCACGTAATTCTGTAGCGTTGTCTGTTGCTTTATGCATCGCAGTCATTCGAGCTCCGTGCTCTGCAGCAAAACTATCTCTAACAGCCTTGTATAACTGAGTTTTTAAAGATTTTGGTATTAATTCTAAAACAATCTTTTCTTTAGATGGTTCAAAAATATAATCCGCAGATGCATTAGTGTCTCCTTCCACGGGTTTAATAGGTAAGAATTGCTCTACTTGTGGAATTTGAGTCGCTGCATTTTTAAATCTATTGTAGATGATTTCAATTTTATCATAGGTTCCATCTTCATACAACTTCATGATTTTTTCAGCTACTTCTGCAACAAAATCAAAGGTTAAGTTATCAAAGATGTCATTTCTAGCATCAATAACTGGATATGATTTAGATAAAATATCATTCCCTTTTTTACCAATTGTCAATAAATCTACATCAATATCTTGGTAATTAGCTGCTATATTTTGAGTAGTCTCTTTAATTACAGAAGAATTAAAACCACCACATAATCCTCTATTTGAAGTTACAACAACCAATAATACTTTAGAAACTTCTCTTTGTTTAGAATAGGCGCCACCTGCATCACTATCTAATGTTGCACTCAAATTTTGTAATAGCTCTGTTAGTTTTGAGGAATACGGGCGCATTGCTGTAATAGCATCTTGTGCCTTTTTTAACTTTGCAGCAGAAACCATTTTCATGGCACTTGTGATCTGCATCGTAGATCCAATGGACGATATTCTATTACGTATTTCTTTTAAGTTTGCCATTTCTAAATCTTTAAGCGTTTAGTGTTTAAGCAAATTTTGCTGTGATTTCTTTTGCTGCACTTTCTAATGTTGCAATTACTTCGTCTGTTAACTTTCCTGATTTTAAAACATCTAAAGCATCTCTATGCTTTGCGTTTAAATAATCAATGTAATCTCTTTCGAACTCTTTTACTTTCTTTACAGGAACATCCTTTAACAAATTCTTCGAACCTGCGTAAATGATAGCTACTTGATCTTCTACAGTGTAAGGATCATTTTGTGCTTGCTTTAAAATTTCAACATTACGTTGTCCTTTAGAAATTACACTCATGGTTGCAGCATCTAAATCTGATCCAAACTTTGCAAAAGCTTCTAATTCACGGAACTGTGCTTGATCTAATTTTAATGTTCCAGATACTTTTTTCATAGATTTAATCTGAGCATTTCCACCAACACGAGATACAGAAATACCTACATTAATTGCTGGACGAACACCTGAATTAAATAAATCTCCATCTAAGAAAATTTGACCATCTGTAATAGAAATTACATTGGTTGGAATATACGCTGATACATCTCCCGCTTGAGTTTCAATAATTGGTAGTGCTGTTAAAGAACCTCCACCTTTTACAATTGACTTTAAGGTGTCTGGCAAATCGTTCATTTCGCTAGCAATCTTGTCATCATTGATCACTTTTGCTGCTCTTTCTAATAATCTAGAGTGAAGATAAAATACATCTCCAGGGTATGCTTCACGTCCCGGTGGTCTTCTCAATAATAAAGAAATTTCACGATATGCAACTGCTTGCTTAGACAGGTCATCATAAATGATTAGTGCTGGTCTACCAGTATCTCTAAAATATTCTCCAATTGCAGCTCCTGCAAATGGCGCATATACTTGCATTGCTGCGGGGTCTGATGCGTTTGCAGCAACTATTGTTGTATAAGCTAAAGCGCCTCTTTCTTCTAACATATTTGCAATTCCTGCAACAGTAGATGCTTTTTGACCAATAGCTACATAGATACAGTACACTGGTTGTCCTGCATCATAAAATTCTTTTTGATTTAAGATGGTATCTAAAGCTACAGTAGATTTCCCTGTTTGACGGTCTCCAATGATTAACTCACGCTGACCTCTTCCAACAGGAATCATAGCATCTATAGATTTAATTCCTGTTTGTAATGGCTCTGTTACTGGCTCACGATAGATTACCCCAGGAGCTCTTCGCTCTAAAGGCATTTCATAAGTTTTACCCTCTACAGGACCTTTACCATCAATTGGATTTCCTAAAGTATCAACAACTCTTCCTACAATTCCTTCACCTGCTCTTAAAGAAGCAATTCTTTCAGTACGTTTTACTGTTGATCCTTCTTTTACAGAAGTTGATGCTCCTAACAAAACAACTCCTACATTGTCTTCTTCTAGGTTTAATACAATTCCTTCTAGTCCGTTTTCAAACTCAACCAATTCACCGTATTGTACATTAGATAATCCGTACACACGTGCAATACCATCTCCAACTTGTAGAACACTCCCTACTTCTGCCAATGATGCATTTGCGTCAAAATTTGTTAATTGTTGCTTTAAAATTGCTGAAACTTCAGCGGGTTTAATTGCTGCCATCTTTTAGATTTTGATGTAGATTTAAATTTTTGGAATATAATGACTATTGTCAAATTCCTTTCTTAATTCATTTAAATGATTAGAGATACTCGCGTCATATTGCACATCTCCAACTCGTAAAATAAATCCTCCTAAAATAGAGGGATTTACAATGTTTTCTAGGTTAGCTTTATTGTTGGTTAATTCAACAATTTTAGCCATTACTTTCTTTTCTAATTCTTTTGTTAATGGAATTGCTGTTGTAACCTTAGCTACCTGAATACTCTTTGAATAATCGTATATGATTGAATATTGCTTTGCTATAGATAGCAACATATTCATTCGTTTATTTTCTTGTAATAAATCAAAAATTCCTAGAGAAATAACATGTATTTTACTAGAAAATAATTTGGTTAATGCATTTTTCTTATCTGAAGACTTGATTACTGGACTATTAAGCATAATTTCCAAATCAAGATTATCAGAAATAGTAGATGCTATTAATTGCATATCTGTATGAACTTCTGATTCGGCCGATTGCTCTTTGGCTAAATTCAAAATTGCTTTTGCGTAACGTAATGCGGGTCTTGCGTCTTTCATTCTTTTACTTTAAAGTAACTTCTTTTAAAATCCCTTCAACCAGTTTTAGCTGATCATTCTTATCCGTTAATTCTTTTTTAATCACTGTTTCTGCAATACCAATAGATAAGTCTGCTACTTGCTTTTTTAGTTCAGCTAAAGCCGCTTGTTTTTCTTGTTCGATAGAGGCTTGTGCATTTTCGATAAGTTTAGAGGTAACCTCTTTTGCTTCTTCTTTTGCATCAGAAATCATTTTGTCTTTAATCTCACGCGCTTCTTTCATTAAAGCATCTCTCTCTGCTCTGGCATCTTTTAATAACTGCTCATTACTAGCATTTAAATTCTGCATTTCTTTTTTTGCTTCCTCTGCTGATGCTAAAGCGTTTTTAATACCGTCTTCTCTTTCATTAACAGAGTCAAGTATTGGCTTCCAAGCAAACTTTTTTAACAAAAGAACTAATCCTACAAAAAGAACTAGCTGCCAAAAAAATAATCCTACAGAAAAGTCTTCAATTAGTTTTTCCATAATACTTAATATATACTTTTTTTAAATATTTTTTGTTTAATGAAAGTAACAGTCATAACCAACCGTTATGACATGTTACTTTAGAATGTTTGTTTATACTGCAAATAATGCAGCAAATCCAATACCTTCAATTAAAGCCGCTGCAATAAGCATCGCTGTTTGGATCTTCCCAGTCGCTTCTGGTTGACGAGCAATTGCTTCCATTGCTTTACCTCCAATTTGACCAATACCGATACCAGCTCCGATTACTACTAATCCTGCTCCGATAAAATTTAAACCTGTCATAATATATATTTAAAATTAAAAAATTCTTTTTGTTGATCTCAACTTAATGATGATCGTGTTCTTCTACTGCCGACCCAAAATAAAGAGCAGACAACATTGTGAAAATATAGGCCTGTAAAGCCGCTACTAATAATTCTAGTATTCCTAATACCATAGCCAATAAAAATGATAATGAACCCCCCAACCAATTTTGAGCAATAAAAATCATTCCTAAAATGCTCATCAATACGATATGTCCTGCGGTTATGTTTGCATACAAACGAATCATTAGAGAAAATGGCTTAATAAAAGTTCCTAATAATTCAATTGGCATTAATATAAATTTCATAGGTGTAGGAACTCCTGGCATCCAAAAAATGTGTTTCCAGTAATCTTTTTTTGCCGTGGCAGTTGTAATAATGTAGGTAATGATTGCCAAACAAAATGTAATAGCAATATTGTTTGTAACATTAATACCTAATGGTGTTAGGCCAAATAAGTTAATAATCCAAATAAAGAAAAAAACTGTGAGTAAATAACTCATGTATCTTTTGTAATGCTTTTCACCAATATTTGGTCTAGCAATATCATCTCGAATGTAAATTACAATTGGCTCTAGTAAGCGCCCCATTCCTTTTGGCATAGACTCATTGTTATTGTAGGCCCTTGCCATGCGGCTGAACATAAAAAACATCAGCAAACCAACCATCATTACAGTAAAAACATTTTTTGTGATAGAAAAATCTAATGGCTTACTGTTTGTTGCATGATGATCTGCATCATAAGTCATGGTGCCTTCTGCATCTGTTTTGTAAATTTTACCATGATCTAACTTGTAATAATTTTCTCCAGATTTTGCGATAGTTTCACCGTGATGGAACTTTGAAGACATAAAAATGTTTAATCCATTATCCCATAAAATAACCGGCAAAGGAAATCCAAAATAAACATGCTCTCCATTATCACTTGTGTAAGAGAACAAGCTAAAATCATGTGAGTCTAAAAGGTGATGAGGAATATACTCTTCTACTTCTTTTTCTCTTTGCTCTTTTGTCTTTTCAGTTCCATGAGCTTTTTCTTCTTTTGTTTTATCATTATCACTTGCAAATGATACAATTGAAAATAAAAAGAATACTAGGGTTAACGCTTTTACTGTTATTTTTCTATGCATTTCACTCTTAATAATAGTGGCTTAAAAATCGATGCAAATGTAAGTCTTTCTCATAAAAAGAAAAACTATTTTAAACTTTATTTTAATAGGGTTTATCTCAGATTCAACAAGGGGCGCTTATTCAATTTTGTTTAACCATTTTGAGAGACTAAAAATCTCAATTGTATGGGTAAAAAAGTAGGGAATAAAGAAGATAAAAAATTCTAATCTCGAAACCATGCCGTCATTATAAAATGGTTTATATAACAGTAAAATAAAAAGCCCAAACTTGATAACACTTCCAAATAAAAAAATAAATCCAAGTTGATTTTTGAATTTATGCCTTAATAAAAATAGTAGTAAAAAAATAAGTATTGCTGAGAATGTATTGATGCTGTATGAAAGTACGATGTTATCAAATAAAAATGAAAACTCAAAAAAGTTTAACACAAACAAATGCGCTATAAACACAATTGCTGTGATAACAAATAATCTGATTAAAAAATTTGAAAGAATCGGGCTCATTAAGAATTAATCCTGTTCAATTGTTTTACTGTAAGATAAAGTGAAATCCCAACACCTACCAAAGTACTAACTATAATGTAGGCTCTATTCCCATTATTGTAAACAGTGTCTAGCCATCTCCCAAGTAAAACAAAAAGGTAAATTGTTGCCCCCATTTGAAAAGCAACACCAGTAAGTATTAATGCGTTTTTAAGCGGTTTTTTCGGCGAGTTGTTGTTGCTCATTTTGATTGAGTTCTTTTATTGCGCCTTTCATAGAGCACGAAGCGTTAAATGTTGCCCCTGGCTCAACAGACAGTTTCCCAATAACTACATCTCCTGAAATATTTGCTGTAGCTTTAATGGTAAGTGTTTCCTGAACTAATAAATCGCCAGAAAACTTGCCTTCAATATCAGAATTTACAGCATCTATTTTACCTTTAACTGAGCCCTCTGCACCAATAATTACTCGTCCTTTTGTTTTTATATTTCCTTCTAAAGCACCATCTATTCTAAAGTCTCCCTCAGAAGTGATATCTCCAATAATAGCGGTGTTTTTTGCAACTACATTTATTTCCATGACCTTTTGTTTTTGTGTTTTTTCTTTAGTGCTGAACATAGATGTTATTTTTTTAATCTTTTCATAACTTCCAAGGCTTTTTTGCCTTGCTCAGTTTGTGGAAAATTAATTACAACTTTCTCTAAGGCAGCAATATACGAATCTTTATTTTGATATTTTCCAATTGCATATGCTTTTAGCAGTTCAAATTTAGACAATAAAACAGACCCTTCGGCAAGGGTAGGAATTGTCATATCTATAAAACAGATAGCGTCTTCAAAAAAATCATCTTTGTATAGTCTGTAAGCTATTTCATAAACTTCAGCATCTTCATCAACTTCTTTCTCTTTTGAAAGCTCAATCTCTGGATTTAAAATAATTTTTGAAAAAGGGGAGTCTGGGTATAAATTTACAATGAAATCTTTATATTCAGAAGCTTTGGAATTTCCACTCAACAAATAAAGTTGATACAAATGATAATTTGCTGGCAAAATTAATTCTTTATCTGGCTCAGAGGCTAGTAGTCTTTCTAAATTTCTAATCGCTTTTTGAGGGTTTTTGAACTGTTCTTTGTAAATTAACCCTAATTCGAATAATGCTGTATTTCTATCAAAGGTTATAGAATCTAATTCTTTAGGTGATGTAGGAACTGTTTTTAAATACGTAGAAATTTCATAACGTGGATTTTTAATAGTTGTAGCTACATCACTATCTATATTCGATTCATTAACCGATATCGATTTATCTGATATTCTCCAATTGTCTTCTAACGGTCTGTTGCCCCATACACGTTTAAATTCACCTTTCCCAAAACCTAATGATTGGGTATTATAAAAATACCATTTCCCTTTAATATCTCTAGATTGAAGTCCTCCTCCAAAAGAGCTTCCAAAAGAAATTTGATTCAACTTTTTTTGCGCTAACTCTTCATCTTCTTTTTTAATTTTATCAATATAATCCTGAAAATACTTTTCTATTTGTTCTTTTGGTAAAGCTGCAAGAGTTAAAATACTATCGTTTTTTTGAAGATTTTTTTCATATTTAACAAGTGATGATAAATTCTTTGCCCTTCTTTCAAATCTTTTGATTCTCAATGTATTTTTATTTTCAGCAACCTTAAGTATGCTATCATAATAAATACCCGCAGTAACATAATCTAGGTCTTTAAAATAAATTTTAGCAAGCTTTTCATAACTATATGTTTTTTGTTTAGCTCCTCCGTTTTTAGCACGCAATGACTTGTTGTAATATAAAATAGCATCTGTTAGACTATCCTTTTCTTGTTCTAAAATGGCCATTTGATAATAAATCTTATCTAAATAAGGTCTATTATCTCTGTTTTTTATTAATTTTTTATAGCGCTCCATGATTGCTGATGAACTTGAATCTGAAACTGAATTTTTAGCCAATTCTATCTCGGCGTGAATTCTAAACTTATAAGGAGCCTGTTTAAAATTAATTAGTTTTTTAAAAACAATTGATGCCGTATCTTTTTTATTGTCTAAACCGTATAATTGCCCTAAAACAAATAGGTTTCTTGCTGTTTGAGTCTTATTTTTTGAGGTTTCCGTAGCCTGCCATAAATATTTTTTTACTAATTCTATAGTGTCTGCTTTACTGTATGCCATGGCCAAAGTGGTAGCTGCCTCTTCTCTTATTAGATCAGATAAATCTGGTTTTCTTAGAAGAATCTCAAGAGTTTCTATTGCTAATTCTTCATTTTCTATTCTAATATGTGCTTTTGCTCTCCAAATCTTTGTTTCATTAATTAAACTTGCGTTTGGATAATTTGCAATAATGTAGTTGTAAGCATCAATTGCAGGAATAAATCGCTCTGTATAATATCTAGATTTTCCTAGCAATAGGTAGGCATCATCAATTTTTTTATTGCGCTCTTTCCCATAAAAATTCATAGAGTGTTTTTGAATTGCTTTTACTGCTTTTTGCTCTGCAATATCAAAAGGGGTTAATGGTTCTTCAGGTTCTGCCTTTGCCTTTGATTTATTGTTAAAATCAAACCCTATTCCTGGATCTTTACTGCCGGTTGATAATATTGGAATTCTAAATTTAGTGTTTTCAAAAGACAAGGGCTCTATGGGAAGTAATTCAAAAAAATCATCTTCATAGTTTAAATTAATTTCACTTAAACCTTGATCAAAAGCAACCCCTCCATTGTATAATATATTATACTGAGTGGTAAGGGCATTGTATTTCCTATTTAAAAATGCATCTTTCTTTGTGCTACAAGAAATGATAAACAAGAGCACACTTAAAAATCCTATTTTTTGAATATTTTTCATCGAATGTAAAGCTGTTTATTACAACTTATTCAGAGTGAATATATTGTAATACAGACTGTAAAAATAACAATAAAACTATTAGTCGCTTTCTTAAACCGAAAAATAGCTTTCCAGCTCTTTCAATGTTTCTTGAGAAGTTTCAATATCCTTAACTAAATGGCCTTTATCTAAAACAACAATACGTTCACAAACATCAGTTACATGGCTTAAGTCATGGCTAGATACAAGAACAGTAACCTCTTTGTTTTCGGTTAGGGTTTTTAAAATCTTTTTTAAACGTATTTGTGTTGTAGGATCTAGGTTTGCAAAGGGCTCGTCTAAGATTACTACTTTTGGGTTCCCCATCATGGCTGCAATAATCCCTGCCTTTTTTTGATTTCCTTTACTTAAATCTCTTAAATATTTTTTCTTTCCTAAAACTTCGTCATTAAAAAACTCTCCAAACTGAGTTAAAAACACCTTTACATCAGCTTTGTTCATCCCTCTCAAATCTCCAATAAAATCAAAGTATTCGTCTGGGGTTAAGTACCCAATTAAAAATGACTCATCAATAAAAGATCCTGTAAAATTTTTCCATGCTTCGCTTTGGTTTACAACAATATTGTGATTAGTGATTGAACCTGTTGTGGGTCTTATCAAATCTAACAACATATTAAAATATGTAGTTTTTCCAGCTCCATTGTTGCCAACTAAACCAAAACTTTGACCCGTAGGTATTTCTAAGGATGCTATATTTAATACCTCTACTTTACCGTATTTTTTTGAAAGTTGTGTAGTTTCTATCATAGTTTTTTAATTTTCTTGTTTGAATGCGTGAATCATTACGTATTTATTAGTAATGTATTTTTTTGTGATGGCAGCCATGAACTTTTTGTGAAGAGCAATACCAATAAAGCCCATTACAGCAATAGTTGCAGTAGCAATTTCAAAACCAATTAACCAGTTAATTAAACCAAAAATTGCCATTGGCAAAATCATTAAAGGAATACCAATAATCCATTGAACAGCTCCCGTTCCTTGAAAATTAAAGGCTGCTTTTTCATCTAAATTTATTCTTTTTCTATTAAAAGTTCCACCAAAAAGAATCACGTGTGTATTAACACCTACATTATAAATCATTGCTGCAAAATGAACCAATAAGACTTTCCACCCAAAATAAATATATGGGATCCCTAGAACAAAAAGCGCCACAACACTTATAGCCATGATGGTAAATTTTGATTTTAAATAACGTTCATATTTAAAATTTTGACTCATTAACATATTATAATAACCACTATCCCAAGCAGGAATAAACTGACCAAAATTGATTAACAAAGTTCCTGTGGAAAAGATACCCACCAATACATACATAAACTCCATGTCTGCGTACATTGGATTAGGATAGAAAAAGAGACCGTACAACAAACCCATAGCAATCATCCAAACTGATGATTTTGTCCGTTTATTTCTCCAAATTAGTCGCAAGTCATTTTTAATAAATGGTGCTAAGTCTCCTAGTCTTTCAAGAAATGATAAGTCTGCTGAATTTATTTCTTTAGTTTGTTCAGATATTAACGCATCTAAATAGACTTCATTTCTTAATTGCTTATAATTTATAACATATAAGCCAATTAATATTACTAAAAACAAAAGAGAAAGAGTTGGGGATTGATAAACCGCATCAAAACCCTTTCCTATAAAACCGGGTAAATCAAACCAATTAAAGTACTGAATAAAATAACCAAAAATTAACAATAACAATAAGCCAAGTAAAACACTGTTGTTTTTATTCACCAAAAAATTAAAAAAATTAATAGACTGTATAATTAAAATCATTGAAGCTAACCACGCTAAAATACCTACAAGATTGTATCCTTGTGTTATTAAAACTACAGAAAATGGAACATAAAAAAAGAGTCCCATAATATTGAAAAAAGAGGAGGATGATTTCATTAAAATAAAATGTACAATTTTGCTTTTTTGAATTGGCAAAACTAGTAAGGGCTTAATGTTCATAACTGGCAACTTTTGCATAAGGTATCTGAAAATTAAATCAGCAACTATAACATACATTAAAGATGAATTTACCAGAACAAAAGGATCTTGATCTGGAAATTGTTTTTTTAAAATCCAATACGCTCCGGTACCAATTAATAAAAAACAAACAGTAAAATATAAGCCAAAAAAACCTATGAGAATTTTTGCTCCTATAGATTTACTAAAGGAAGATGAACGAAAAAATTGTTTCCATTCTAGTTTTAAAAAGTGTGAAGTCATAAGGTGGTAGGTTTTACTAATAAGTGTCTTTTTAGAGGTTTTGTTACAAAAAAATTAAATTTCAGCCTTTAACACTTCTTTTATCAATTTTTTTAATTCTTGTTTTGGCAAAGCGCCATTAGCCATTTGAGGGGGTTCATTCATTGGAATAAATAACATAGAAGGAATGCTTCGTATGGCAAATGCTGCTGCTAATTCTTGTTCTGCTTCGGTGTCTACTTTATAAATATTTATTTTACCGGCATACTCATCACTAAGTTCCTCTAAAATAGGAGCGATCATCTTGCAGGGTCCACACCAATCTGCATAGAAGTCTATAATTGAAGGCAACTTTCCTTCATAGTTCCAGTCTTTATTTTTTTCATAATTAAAAACTTTTTCTAAAAAGGTTTGTTTTGTTAGGTTTTCTGTCATAATAATTTTTTTATTCTACAAAAGTAATCGTTTTAATTTCATAAAAAAATAGTCTAATTTAGAGGTCGCTTATATAATTTACCTATGAAAAAATTACTTATACTTGTTACTTGTTTTACCATGATGTTAAATGCCTGTAAAGAAAAAAACCCCACACGAACTCATCTTTTAGACTATCCTGAAACGATAAAAAAACCTATTGTAGACACTTATTTTGAAAGTGAGATAACCGACAACTACCGATGGCTAGAAGATGATAGAAGTAAAGAAACTGAGAAGTGGGTAGTAGCAGAAAATGAAGTTACCTTTAATTACCTTTCTAATATTCCTTATAGAAAACAATTAAAAGATCGATTATCAGAGTTGTGGAATTATGAAAAAATTGGCGCTCCTTTTACCGAAGGAGATTATACTTATTATTACAAAAATAATGGTCTACAAAACCAGTATGTGGTATATAGAAAAAAAGATGACACCAATGAAGAAGTTTTTTTAGACCCTAACACATTTTCTGAAGATGCAACAACATCCCTTAGTGGATTAACTTTTTCAAAAGATGGAAAAACCGCTGCTTATTCTATCTCAGAGGGTGGAAGTGATTGGCGCAAAATTATAGTGATTGATGTTGAATCAAAAAAAGTGAAAGAGGACACCCTTGTTGATGTAAAGTTTTCTGGAATTTCATGGAGAGGAAATGAAGGTTTTTATTATTCAAGTTATGATAAACCCGACGGAAGTGAGCTTTCTGCAAAAACAGATCAACACAAATTATACTATCATGAGTTAGGAACCTCTCAAAAAAATGATCAAATTATTTTTGGTGCATCTGATGCTCAAAAACACAGATATGTAGGAGGTTCAATAACTGAAGATGACCGGTATTTAATCATTTCAGCCTCTACCTCTACTTCTGGAAATAAACTCTTCATTCAAGATTTAACTAAGAAAAATGGTGCTTTAATTCCTATTGTTAACCATTTTGATAGTGATACCTATGTAATTGACAACCGAGGAACAACTCTATATTTGGTTACCAATCTTAATGCGCCTAATCAAAAAATTGTAACTGTAGATGCGGCCAATCCCTCTCCTGAAAACTGGAAAGATTTTATTCCGGAAACGGCGCATGTATTGAGTGCTTCATCTGGAGGAGGTTATTTTTTCACTGAATATATGGTAGATGCCGTTTCTAAAGTCTTACAGTATGATTTTGATGGAAATAAAGTTCGTGAAATAACTTTACCTGGTGTCGGAAATGCAGGTGGTTTTGGAGGTAAAAAAGATGCTGTTATCGATTATTTTTCATTTACCAATTACAACACTCCTTCTAGTATATATACCTTTAATATAAAAACAGGAGAAACTAAATTATATTGGAGCCCAGATATTGATTTCAATCCTAATGATTATGAAAGTAGTCAAGTGTTTTATTCCTCTAAAGACGGTACTAAAATTCCTATGATTATTACGCATAAAAAAGGGATAAAGTTAAATGGAAAAAATCCAACAATTTTATATGGATATGGAGGATTTAATATCAGTTTAAACCCTGGTTTTAGTATAACTAATGCCATATGGATGGAACAAGGTGGGGTCTATGCTGTACCAAACCTAAGAGGTGGAGGAGAATATGGTAAAGAATGGCATGACGCTGGAACTCAAATGAAAAAACAGAATGTGTTTGATGATTTTATTACAGCTGCAGAATATCTAATCGAAAACAACTATACTTCTTCAGAATACTTAGCAATTAGAGGGGGCTCTAATGGGGGGTTGTTGGTTGGAGCAACCATGACGCAAAGACCAGATTTGATGCAAGTGGCTTTACCTGCTGTTGGTGTTTTAGACATGTTGCGCTATCATACGTTTACAGCTGGTGCTGGGTGGGCTTACGATTATGGAACCGCCGAACAAAGTGAAGAAATGTTTAACTATTTAAAAGGGTATTCACCAGTACATAATGTCAAAAAAGGAGTAGCTTACCCTGCTACACTTGTAACTACAGGAGATCATGATGATCGAGTGGTTCCCGCACACAGTTTTAAGTTTGCCGCAGAACTGCAAGATAAACAGGCTGGTAATAATCCAGTATTAATTCGAATTGAAACAAATGCTGGTCATGGCGCAGGAACTCCTGTAGCAAAAACTATTGAGCAATATGCCGATATATTTGGGTTTACTTTATACAATATGGGTTTTGATAAACTACCAAATCCTCCAAAAGCTAAACTTAAAAGTTAACTGATACTTTTTTCAGTATTTTTACACCGCAAAACAAGTTAAATTGTTTGCGGTTTTTTTATGCTTAAAGTCTCTAATATATCATTTCAATATGCTCCTAAAAAAGAGATATTATCTGATATTTCTTTCTCATTAAAAGAGGGGCAAAACCTTTGCGTTATGGGAGAAAGTGGCTCAGGAAAATCTACTTTATTAAAGGCTATTTATGGTTTACTAGACTTAAAAAAAGGCTCAATTTATTGGAAAAACCAAGAGGTTTTAGGACCAGCTTTTCATCTAGTTCCGGGCATGAGCTTCTTTAAATATGTAGCTCAAGATTTTGATTTAATGCCCTATACATCGGTTGCTGAAAATATTGGAAAATTTTTGTCGCGGTTTTATCCCGAAGAAAAAGAACAAAGAACCAAAGAATTATTAGAAGTTATAGAGATGTCTAGCTTTGCAAATGAGAAAGTAAAAACCTTAAGTGGAGGACAACAGCAGCGAGTTGCAATTGCAAGAGCTCTGGCCAAAGAACCTGAGCTTATTTTGTTAGATGAGCCTTTTGGTCAAATAGATAATTTTAAAAAAAACTCACTCCGAAGAAAGCTTTTTAGCTATCTAAAAGAGAAAAATATTTCATGTATTGTGGCAACACATGATGGAGATGACGCGCTTTCATTTGCGGACCAAATGATGGTGATTAAAAACAAAAAAGTGATTGCATTTGATTCTCCAAAAAACTTATATAAAAGCCCTCCTGAACATTATGTTGCGGCTTTATTTGATGATGTAAATGAACTTTATATAGACGGAGAGAAAAAACTGATATATCCGCATCAGATTCAAGCTTCTAAAGACTCTTTACATAAGGTTATTGTAAAAAAATCATTCTTTAAAGGTTCTTTTTGGTTAATTGAAGCTACATTTAATTCCCAGGTTATTTTCTTTCAAAACACCAAACATCTCGATTCAGAGCAAGAGATTGGTGTTTGCTTTGTTGTGTAAGTTAAGTTAATGCTAAAGGGGCTACAAAACATAATCTATTATAATTTCTTTTCCTCTCCAAACAAAAGTGTCTTCCGCTTTTTTTCCTACCAATAATTTACCTATTGGCGAAGAGGGTGAAATGGCAAAATACACAGTTTCTTCAACCTTTAACTCTCCTGCAGAAATACTCAAAAAATAGTATGCAGAAGAGGTTTTTATGACAGACCCTAGGGCGATGTTTGTTGATGGTATTAAACTGTTAATCTTAGCTAGTGTTTGTTGCATTTGTTGAACCGCAGCTAACTGTTGTCCTGCTTTTTCCATTTCTAATTGCAACATTGCCCTACCTGTTTCGTGCTTATCCCCTGCAGAACTTTTGGTTTCTGAACGCAATGCCTTCTGATGAGAAGAAATAGTGGTTTGTATCGTTTGATGTCTTGCATTAACAAAATCTTCACACTGTTGAAAAAGGACTTCTTTTAGAGTTAACATTATTTAAGCCTTTACAAATGAATATACCCCATACTTACCATGATGTGAAATTGAGCATGATGATGTAAGAAGTGTTGATTTATTATAATAACTAGGGGCCCCATTTTTTGATTTTTTTTGTTTAATTCCTGAGATCTTTACTCCTGTTAAAAGGTTAAGCTTATCCTTAATCATCGTATCAATTTGATCTGGAGACCCCATTTCTGAATACGAATTCTTTTCTTTTGTTAAACCTGCCTTGGTAAAAATATACTGCTGATTAACTATTGAGGTCGTATAAAATTTTTGATTTTTATAACAAACCACTCCCTTTAAGCCCAGCATCAATTTACATTCAAATTTTTTTGGAGCGAAAAAACGCACGCTGTGTTGTTGTGTAAAAATTTTATACGCAGCTTCCTTCATGCTCCAGAGTCTCCAAACCATCTCAAAAGAATTTAGTGCATTTAGAATCAATTGCTGCTCATTTGCAGAAAACTGTTTTTTCAAGAAGCCTCTTCGTTGCCAATTGCTCTCTGTTTTAGCAAGAGATAAGTCTATGATATCATTGCCTATCAAGAAGCTGATAATTTGGTTTCAATAATATCTAGTGCTGCTTTCACAGATAACATTTTTTCCATAGAATCATTGTCAATTTCAATATCAAACTCATCTTCTACATCTAGGATAACATCTACTAAATTCGCTGAATTAATCTTTAAGTCATTAATGAAGTCTGTTTCCTCAGATAGGTTATTAAATGCATTTTGGTCTTGAACATAAGGCTTTACAATTTTTTGTAATGAAACAACAAGGTCTTCTCTAGTCATGAATTCTTTTTTAATATTTTTTAAAAATAACACATCCATTTACATCACCAAAACCAAAGCTTGCTTTTGCAATAATCTGTAGTTTTTTTGGTGTGTATTTAGTCGGTATTTTTTCTTTTGGAATTAATTTTAAAATATCTGGATGCACTTCCTCGCAATTAATGTTTGGAAAGATAAATTGATGTTTTAATTGCAAAATTGTTGCCACATTTTCTATAGCTCCCGCTGCAGCAAGACAATGACCAACCATAGATTTTAGAGAGTTGATCATTGGAAAATTTTGCCCAGTTCTTCCTAAGGCTTTTGTCCAATTTTCTATCTCTACAGGGTCTTTTATGGTAGCTGTCAAATGCCCATTAATTGCATCTATATCTGAAGGTAGTATGTTTGCATTTTTTATTGCGTCCACAATACATTTTTGAACTGCTTCAGAATTTGGAGCCGTCATGGTTCCGCCGTTTCTTTGACCTCCGGAATTAATATTTCCTCCTAATACCTCAGCATAAATAGTTGCTTTTCTTTCCAAAGCACTCTCTAACGTTTCTAATACCATTGCGCCAGCACCGCTGCCAGGCACAAAACCTGATGCATCTGTACTCATTGGTCTAGATCCTTTTTCTGGATTTTCATTGTGCTTATAAGTCATCACTCTCATTGCATCAAATCCACCCCAAATATAGGCTCCATTATCACTACAACTTCCAACCAGCATTCTTTTTGCCTTTCCTTCCTGAATACGTTCAAAACCCGTAAGTAAAGCTTCCGTACCAGTAGTACAGGCAGATGAATTGGTAGTTACTTGATTTCCCACTCCTAAAATACCTCCCAAAAAAGCACTAATGCCGCTTGCCATTGTTTGAACAACAACAGTACTTCCTAATCTTTTTACCTTTTGGTCGTCTATTTTATAGACGGCCTCTCTAAATTTTTCAACTCCTGAGGTACCTGCTCCAAAAACCAATCCAGAGTCATAATCTACAGGTAGACTTTTATCAATATCAAAGCCTGCGTCTTTCCATGCGTCTATGCCTGCAATACACCCATATAAAATTCCAGCACTATCAAATCCACGTAATTGTAGTGGTGTTAGATACTTCTTTTTCATCTCTTCTGATACTGAAGGAATTCCTCCAATACAGCATGAAAATTTTAACTCTTGAAGTTTTTGATGGAATGTAATTCCAGATCTTCCTTCTTGAATTGCTACTAAAAAGTTGTCTATGCCAACGGCATTTGGCGCTACAACTCCCATTCCTGTAATAACAACTCTATGTTTCATTATTCATTGGTTTTAACATTCCTGAAATAGTTCCTCTGCAAACCAACTCATTTTTATCATTAAACAATTCTACCTTACATTTTAGTTTATTAAATCTAAAATAAATCTTTTCTGAAACCACTTTTACGCGTTCTTGCGGACGGACTGGTAAAAAGAAATCAATATGATTTGAGGTTAATGCAATTTGTGGTTTTTTTGTTGCGGAAATTTCATCTCTTAATAAATATATTCCCAAGCAAACAACACCAATTTGAGCCATTACTTCCGTTAAAATAACACCTGGTATTATTGGATTATTTTTAAAGTGGCCTTGGTAGAAGTATTCGTCTTTTTTAAATGTATAAAATCCTTCAGCGTCGTGTTCTGATAGAGATATTAATTCATCTACAAACAAAAAGGGTGCCTGATAAGGTAAGAGCTGTATGACGTTTTTATTGTTCAAGTTGTTTAGTTTATATGTTCTCCTCCATCTACAGGAATAATTGCACCATTAATCCAGGAAGCTTCGTCTTTACATAAAAGATAAACAACATTAGCAACGTCTTCTGGAACGGTTAGTTTATCAAATGGATTACGTAATAAAGAATGTTTTTTTATTTCATCGCTACCAGGTATCATTCTTAAAGAAGCCGTATCTGTAACACCTGCTTGTATACAGTTTGCTCTAATCCCGAAAGATGCAAACTCTAAGGCAATATTTCTTGTAATGGCTTCTAGTGTTGCTTTAGCGGCTGAAACAGCAGCATAATTTTTCCATGCTTTGGTATTCCCTTCACTTGTAAAGCTAATTACTCGTGCATCATCTGAAAACAATTTAGCTTCAAAAACAGCCTTAGTCCAATCGTACAAGCTAACTCCCATTGCTTGTATCGTTAATTGAAAATCATCTGTTTGTAATGTTGGGGTTGTTTCTGAAATCATGGGTTTTAAATTTCCCTTAGCCACACTATGTACAAGTGTTTTAATAGAGCCTCCTTTTAATTCTTTTTCTAAATTCTCTATTAATGTGGCTCTTTTTTCTGAATGAAAAGCATCGGTATTATAGCTAATAAAATCAATCCCTTTTTTGGTGATTTTTTTAAACTCTTTTTCTATTTCTGCTTGTTGAGATCTTGAATTTCTATGTACAATACAAATATTCATCCCATGACTAGCTAGCTTTTTTGCTGTTGCCAGACCTAAACCGCTAGAACCACCTAAGATTAGAGCCCATTCATTTTTATCTTTAAATTCTTTTACCATTCTAATAGTATTCTTTGTGCAGAAAAGCCTGGCCCAAAACTTAGCATCAATCCTTTTTCTCCAGCTTGTCTATCTCCATTCATAAATCGTTCTAAAACATATAAAACTGTTGCGCTAGACATGTTTCCATACAATCTTAAAACCTCTTTTGTGTCATTAATATTCTTTCCTAAAGATCCAAATAAATCTTCTACTGTTTGAACAATTTTCTTACCTCCCGGATGAAAAATTAAATGATCTATGTCTTCTATTTTTAGATTATTTCGTTCTAGAAATGGGTGAACTATCATCGGAAAATGATTTGATATAGTTTCTGGAACTGATTTATCTAAAATCATTTGCAAGCCTGTGTTCACTAGTTTAAAACCCATCATATGAGTTGCATTATAAAAATGATACATCGCTTCGTCTATAATTTTTGGCCCCATGTCTTCTTCGTAAGATGATAAAATAACACTTGCAGCACCATCACCAAAAATTGCAGCACTTACAATATTTACCATAGAAAAGTCTTCTAGCTGAAATGTTGCTGATGGAGATTCTACCGCTACCACTACCGCTCTTTTATTTGGGTTGGCTTTTAAGAAGTTTTTTGCATAAATGATCCCTGAAACTCCGGCTGCACATCCCATTTCTGTGACCGGTAGTCTCACAATATCTTGCTTCATTTGTAAGCTATTAATTAAATAAGCGTCTACAGAGGGTATCATGATTCCAGTACAACTGACAGTAATAATATAATCAATAGCTGTGGGTTGTAAACTCGCTTTTTCCAATGATTTTTTCAATGACTGCTCTGCCAAGGCTGTTACCTCTCTAGCATAGATATTGTTTTTTTCTTCGAAAGACGTATTTGAAAAAACCTCTTCTGGATCCATAATAGAATACCGCCTATCTACACCAGCCCCTTCAAAAAGCTTTAATACTTTTCGCTGAAACCTTTTTTCCTGGCCATGCATCCATAGCTTAACAAATGGAATAATATCCTTTGTTTCTCTAGTATACTTTGGTAATTGTTTTGCTACTGAAAGTATTTTTACGCTCATGATATATCCTTAATAATTAGACTTTTTTCTAATTAGGCTCCTTTTTTAAAATCCATAAATAACGAAAAGCCCATCTCCAGTGAATTGTAAAAGGGACTTCTGCTTTTGTTAAGATAGTCTTTATTTCTTTTTTTTTGAATGCTCTTAAAACAGATGTTAAACCGTCTTCTCTAACCATCTTATTCTTAATAAAAACCCCAATGATCTTAAATAAATAATAGGCTATTCGATGCCTGTGCAAATCATTAACAACCCCGCCGATAGTAGCTGTTTTAATAACAGTCTTTAGAAATGGTATGAGTTGATCATTCTTAAAATGATGTAAAAACAACGTACACAAAACCACGTCATAAGTTTGCTTTTTAAACTCTTCTGAAAAAACATCTATTGTTTCAAAACTTAATTCTGGATAGTTTTTTGAAAGCTCTCTTGCATATTCTATAGCATCAGGATTTGCGTCAACACCTACTAATTTAAATTTATACTTATTTTTTCTGCCAAACTTGGCAACATCTCTTAGGATGTCTCCATGACCGCAGCCCAAATCTATAATTGTAATTGTCTTGGTTTTTGTTTGTCTATATAATAATTTTTTTAGGCCTTTTATGGTTACTGAATTGCCCCCTAAAAACCTATTAATAATCTCCAATTTGTCTAATGTGTCTCTAAACTCAACTCCTTCAAGAGTAAAATCATCCATCATCTCTGTAGCTGAAGAACGATATGCAGTGTCAACTAAAAAACTCATAGTGGTTGTATCTGTTTTCCGTGGGTAAATTTTATTATTTGGGGCAATAATGATGGAAATATTTTTAAAATTGAATACGCAATCTGTGAAAAAATTTGATTTCTGAATAACCACGCAACAAAATGACCGGTTTTTAATCGCAATTTAAATTCTTTGTTCCAATCTCTAATATACTGTTTTTCTAATTCTTCTCTTGTTTTTATTTCACCATTTAGAAACTGAAAAATTCTTCTGCTTGCCATCCTAGCACTAGAAATAGCCATTCCCATTCCGTTGCCACACAATGGATGTATCATGCCAGCGGTATCACCACACATAATAATATGATTTTCTACTGGACTTTTTGTTTGAAAAGAAATTTGGCTAATTGTAAGTGGCTTCTCAAAAAGGGTTGAAGAGTTTGTAAATATTTGTTTAAGGTGTTTATTTTTGAAAACAACTTTTTCTTGAAAGTCTAAAATATTTTTATACTTTTTAAATGATTTGTATCCTGTTATATAACAAACATTAATAGCATCACTTTCTACTTTAGAGACCCCGCAATACCCACCTTTAAAATTATGTAAAGCAACTAAGTTCTCTGGGAAAATACCCTTCACATGCATTTTTACAGCCAGATAAGGTGATTTTTTTTGGATAAATCTTCTCTTCATTTTTTGATCTAGTGTAGATCTTTTACCAAAAGCACCAATCGTTATTTTACTATTAAAAATTCCTTTATTTTTTGTTGAAACTGAGAAACAATCATCTTTATAATGAATAGACTCTACAATATCTTTTAAAATTATTACACCATTAACCTGTGCTTTTCTGAGTAATAAGTTGTCTAGA
>Ga0233394_1000116_pt1 | contig 26265 bp, 24 predicted proteins | sample 24DmetaG_FD_190481 | JGI IMG/M metagenome (GOLD analysis project Ga0233394, IMG submission 190481) | Seawater microbial communities from Monterey Bay, California, United States - 24D | ecosystem: Environmental > Aquatic > Marine > Coastal | place: USA: California | collected 2016-11-02 | reverse complement strand
TTGTTCAGGGATTGGCAAATGATGATGTAAAAGGAAGCATTAATAGCCGATTAATTAAAGAAATGTTATTAGCTGCTCTTAACGGTCTTGTCTTAGCGGTGTTTTTATTTGGTTTTGTATGGTTATGTGAAGGTAAAATGAATACTGCTTTAGCAATTTCAGCCTCTCTTGTAGCGGTTATTATTGTTGCAGGTTTAATAGGAACCTTTGTGCCTCTTTTCCTAAATAAAAGAGGAATTGACCCTGCAATTGCCACAGGCCCATTTATTACAACAAGTAATGATATTTTTGGAATTTTAATATATTTTATGATTGCAAAAATTATTCTAGGGATATAGATGATTACTGAATTTTTTGATACAGATCCCAAAGAACAACTCCACAGCTAACGGAAATATTTAAAGAGTGTTTGGTTCCTTTTTGAGGAATCTCTACACAATAATCTGCATTAGAAACAACCTCTTGTTGTACGCCTTTTACTTCATTTCCAAATACAACAGCAATTCTTTTTATTGGATTTGGAATGAACTTATCTAACATTATACTGTTTTCTACTTGCTCTATAGCAGCTACTTTAACTCCTTGAGATTGAAGCTCTTTTACAAGGGTTAGAGTATCAGCTTTATATTCCCATTCAACAGATTCAGTTGCGCCTAAGGCTGTTTTGTGAATATCTCTGTGAGGGGGTTTCGCAGTTATTCCACAGAGGTAGATTTTTTCAATTAAAAAGGCATCGCTAGTTCTAAAAACAGAACCAATATTATTTAAACTCCTAATATTATCAAGTACTACAATAATTGGTGTTTTAGTCATCTTTTTAAACGTAGAAACAGAGATTCGTCCTAGTTCGTTATTTCTTAGTTTTCTCATAAAAAGTTCTATCTTTAAACGCGTATTACAAACAATAGTAAAACTAACTGAAAAATTCTAAAATTTGGCAAAATCTCCTACCAAAAAGGTAACGCCTTTAATGAAACAGTACAATACCATCAAAGGAAAGTATCCGGATGCAATGTTACTTTTTCGTGTTGGTGACTTTTATGAAACTTTTGGGAAGGATGCTGAAAAAGCAGCTGGTGTTTTGGGTATTATTCTCACTAAAAGAGGGGCAGGTAGTGAAAGTGAAACAGCTTTAGCAGGTTTTCCACATCACTCTTTGAATACTTATTTGCCAAAATTAGTAAAAGCTGGAATGCGCGTCGCTATATGTGATCAGTTAGAGAATCCAAAAATGACAAAAACCATTGTAAAACGCGGGGTTACAGAATTAATAACCCCTGGTGTCTCACTAAATGACGAAGTATTACAATCAAAATCTAATAATTTTCTAGCGGCGGTTCATTTTGGTAAGCGGTTATTAGGAATTTCTTTTTTAGATGTTTCTACAGGAGAATATCTAGTAGCTCAAGGAAACGAAGAATATATAGACAAGCTCCTTCAGAATTTTAGTCCATCTGAGGTATTGGTTCAAAAACAATACAAGCAAAAGTTTAAAGACCTTTTTGAAGATCGATTTTATACATTTTATTTAGATGATTGGGTATTTCAAAAAGAATATGGCTTTGAAGCATTGAATACTCATTTTGATGTTAATTCTTTAAAAGGTTTTGGTGTTGAGGAATTGCCTGAAGGAATTATAGCTGCTGGTGCAGTTTTATACTATTTATCAGAAACACAGCACAACCAGTTACAGCACATTCAAAATATTAGTAGAATAGCTGAAGATAATTATGTTTGGATGGACCGTTTTACAATTCGAAATTTAGAACTATATCATCCTAACTCCATAAACGCTGTTACCTTATTAAATGTTATTGATAAAACAATATCTCCTATGGGGGGAAGGTTGTTAAAACGCTGGTTAGCGCTTCCTTTAAAGAATGTAGAAAAAATTCATTACAGACATGAATTGGTGAAGTATTGCATAGAAAATGATGATTTTCTAGAAATAATTCAATATCAATTGCAACAAATTAGCGATATAGAGCGCTTAATTTCAAAAGCAGCAACAGCTAAGATTTCTCCTCGTGAAACTGTGCTATTAAAAAACTCTTTAAAAGCAATTTTACCAATAAAAGAAAAGGCTTTAGCTAGCAAAAACAAATCCATTAAAAAGCTTGGTGATCAATTCTTAGATTGTTCTAATATAATTTCAAAAATAGATACTACCTTATTTGAAAATTCTCCAGTTAGCATTAACAAAGGAGGAGCTATTGCTGATGGAGTGTCTAAAGAATTAGACGATTTACGAGCAATTTCTAGTTCAGGGAAAGAGTATCTAGATAATATGCTAGCTAGAGAAAGTGAACGAACGTCAATTCCAAGTTTAAAAATTGCTTTTAATAATGTTTTTGGATATTATATTGAAGTAAGAAATACGCATAGAGATAAAGTTCCTGAAGAATGGGTTCGAAAACAAACCCTGGTGAATGCAGAAAGATACATCACTGAAGAACTTAAAGAATATGAAACGAAAATTTTAGGTGCAGAAGAAAAAATTAAAGAGCTAGAACAACAACTTTTTGCAGATTTAGTTCAATACATTATTGGGTATGTTCAGCCTATCCAACAAAATGCAAAAAATATTGCTCAAATAGATTGTTTATTGTCTTTTGCGGTTCTAGCTGTTTCAAACAATTATGTCTGTCCAGTAGTTGATGAAAGTACCGATATAGAAATTAAGAATGGTCGTCATCCTGTTATAGAAAAACAATTACCTTTTGGTGAAGAATATATAGCAAACGATGTTGTATTAAACAGAAATCAACAACAAATAATTATGATTACTGGACCTAATATGTCTGGTAAATCTGCTATTCTTAGACAAACAGCGTTAATTGTTCTATTAGCTCAAATGGGTAGTTATGTTCCTGCTCAAAATGCAAAAATTGGTGTGGTTGATAAAATCTTTACAAGAGTAGGGGCAAGTGATAATATTTCTATGGGGGAATCTACTTTTATGGTAGAAATGAATGAAACCGCTTCTATCCTGAACAATGTTTCTGAAAGAAGCCTAGTTTTATTAGATGAAATTGGACGAGGCACATCAACCTATGATGGAATTTCTATTGCATGGGCAATTGCAGAATATTTACATGAACACCCTTCTAAAGCAAAAACACTTTTTGCAACGCATTATCATGAATTGAATGAAATGACAACTACTTTTCAGCGCATTAAAAACTACAATGTTTCTGTAAAAGAGTTAAAAAATACTATAATCTTTTTAAGGAAACTTATTGCTGGTGGAAGTAATCACAGTTTTGGAATTCATGTCGCAAAATTGGCAGGAATGCCTAGTCAAGTAGTTCACCGAGCTTCTAAAATACTTAAGCAACTAGAAAAAAAGCAAACAAATAAAGAAGTAAAAGAGACTTTAAAGACTGTTCCTCATGATGACATGCAACTTAGTTTTTTTCAACTAGATGACCCTTTGCTTGAGGACTTACGTGAAGAAATATTGACAACAAATTTAGATGCCCTAACACCTATTGAAGCACTTATGAAATTAAATGAAATAAAACGCATGTTGACAAAAAAATAAATGCGGCTGCTGTTCTAGAATTATTCTATTCTTTTATATTCAATCTTTATTATCTTTGCCATATGCATGGAAGTTATTTATTTATTGGTGGTCCAGAAATTTTTATTATCATTCTTATAGTGGTTATGGTCTTTGGTGCCGATAAAATTCCTGAAATAGCAAGAGGTCTAGGCAAAGGTATGCGTCAAGTAAAAGATGCCACAAACGATATTAAAAAAGAAATAAATAATAGCGCTAAAGACCAAGGTATAGATACCGATTTAGCAAAAGGAATCAAGGAAGAAATTAGCAATGTAAAAGAAAGCCTAGATGAAATGTCGGGCCCAATTAAGCGAAATTTTAAATAATCTAAGCTTTAAAATACTTTCATTTCTTACTCTAAATTAATTACTTATTCCCCTCATCAATTTTTATACTTATAAGAGAGCTTACAAAAAGTATTGTCTAACGTACTCTGCTAATAGTAAGCCCATCTCTTATGGGTAACAAAACCGTTTCAAGTCTATTATCGGTATTTAATAATGTATTGTATGCTAGAAGTGCTTTCGTGTCTTGATCTTTAGGGGCTAACGGCTCCACAACTTTTCCGCTCCATAAAACATTATCAGATAAAATTACTCCACCTTTATTCATTTTATCAATAACTAAATGAAAATAATTGCTGTAATTAGATTTATCAGCATCAATAAATACTAAATCAAATTTCTTGTCTAGGGATGGAATAATTTCTAATGCAAGTCCAACATGTTGAGTAATTTTACTTCGATATCCTGACTTTTCAAAATACTTGTTTTGAAGGTCAACTAACTCTTCATTTTTATCAATTGTGTCAATGCTTCCATCATCAGACATGCCCTCTGCAATACAAATTGCTGAATAACCTGTATATGTGCCTATCTCTAAACTATTTTTAGGTTGTATAAGTTTAGAAATCATTGATAATACACGTCCTTGAAAAGCACCACTTAACATTCTTGGATTAATTATTTTTTGCCAAGTTTCTTTGGTTAACTCTTTTAATATTAATGGTTCCTCTTGTGAATGATTAATTGAATATTGGTGTATTTTTTCTGGTAAAAAATTCATTTGGTTTAATCCGTTTTTTTCTAAAAATCAAATATACATTATTTTTATACCGCACCTTAAGCTTGGTTTATAAGGAATGTTGGTATTCTTTAAAAATCTTTTTTTTAACCAAAATGTGTAATTTTTTATGATTGAACTAAACTAAATTAATATCTGATGATATTTAGTACTTTTACAAAACCTAATTAACACCATTATGTCTGTAGCTAAAAAACAATATAAGAGAATAACTACCAAGTCTCTGGTAGAAATGAAAGCAAACGGAGAGAAAATATCTATGTTAACAGCATACGACTATACCATGGCAAAAATTGTTGATGGTGCTGGAATAGATGTAATTCTCGTTGGAGACTCAGCATCAAATGTAATGGCTGGTCACGAAACAACTTTGCCTATTACATTGAATGAAATGATTTATCATGCTAGCTCAGTAGTAAGGGCCGTAGAGCGTTCTTTAGTTGTTGTAGATTTACCTTTTGGGAGCTATCAATCTGACCCCAAAGAAGCACTTCGTTCTGCGATTAGAATTATGAAAGAAAGTGGGGGGCATTCCATTAAGGTTGAGGGAGGTAAGGAAATTAAAGAATCTATTAAACGAATTCTTAATGCGGGTATTCCTGTTATGGGTCATTTAGGCTTAACTCCTCAGTCTATCTATAAGTTTGGAACCTATACCGTTAGAGCAAAAGAAGAAGAAGAAGCAGAAAAATTACTTGAAGATGCCTTGATGCTGGAAAGATTGGGTTGTTTTGCTTTAGTTTTAGAAAAAGTTCCTGCTGCTTTAGCTGAAAGAGTTGCAAAGTCAATAACTATTCCTGTTATTGGAATTGGCGCTGGAGGTGGAGTTGATGGCCAGGTACTGGTGACGCATGATATGCTAGGAATGACACATGAATTTAATCCTCGTTTTTTGAGAAGATACCTTGATTTATACACAGAAATGACCTCTGCTTTTGAAAACTATATTACTGATGTAAAAAGTAAAGATTTTCCGAGTGAAAAAGAACAATATTAGCGTTGTGAAAATTCTTCATTTAGACTCAAATCATGCTACTTTGATTGAGCAGCTCAATGCAGCTGGTTTTGAAAACCACGAAGATTATACTTCAACGAAACTTGAAATTGAAAAGAAAATTCACAATTATGATGGGATCATAATTAGAAGTCGCTTTTCTATTGATAAACTTTTTTTAGAACAGGCAAGCAGGCTTAAATTTATCGGTAGGGTTGGAGCAGGGCTTGAAAATATAGATTGTAAGTTCGCCTACTCTAGAGGTATTGAGCTTATTGCAGCCCCAGAAGGAAACAGAAACGCTGTTGGAGAACATTCCTTAGGTTTATTGTTATCACTTTTTAATAAATTAAATAAGGCTGATAAAGAAATAAGAAAAGGTAAATGGATGCGTGAAGGCAACAGAGGAATTGAACTCGATGGAAAAACAATTGGTTTAATTGGATATGGAAACATGGGGAAAGCTTTTGCAAAGAAACTCAGGGGTTTTGATCTTACGGTTTTATGTTATGATATAAAACCGAATGTAGGTGATGAAAACTGCAAACAAGTTTCTCTTGAAAATTTAAAACAAAACGCTGATGTATTGAGTTTGCACACGCCGCAAACAGAAGATACAATGCATATGATAAATGCTAATTTTATTAATAGTTTTAGCAAAAAATTTTGGTTAATAAACACAGCACGTGGAGCATCTGTGGTTACAAAAGACTTGGTAAAAGCTTTAAAAGTTGGTAAAATTTTGGGAGCTGGTCTTGATGTTTTAGAATATGAAAAATCCTCATTTGAAAACTTATTTTCAAACAATAAAATACCTGAAGCTTTTCAATACTTAATAAGTGCTGATAATGTTATTTTATCTCCTCACGTAGCCGGATGGACAATTGAAAGTAAGGAACGGTTGGCAAAAATTATGGTTGATAAGATTAAAAAGAGGTTTCTTTAATTCTTAGACAATTAATCTTAAATTTAAAACAAAAAGAAATTTACAAATAAGTATTTAAAAAAAGAATTTATAAAACCTTAAAAACAAGAAAATGAGATTACTGTCCAATCATCCAACAGAAGTACTAATACTTTTTTTTCTAATTGTCACTTTTTTACAATCAGGAATAGATAAACTATTTGATTGGACGGGAAATAAAAGCTTTATTACAGAACATTTTAAAAATTCTCCTCTCAAAAATAGTGTTCCTGTTTTATTAGCAGTAATCACAATAATGGAAATCGTTGCTAGTCTTTTAATGCTTTTTGGCGTGTATCAATTGTATACATCAGAAGTCAAAGAAATTTCTTTACTTGGAATGGAGCTCTCTGCGATTACTTTAATTTTTTTATTAGTAGGGCAGCGATTAGCTAAAGATTATGCAGGAGCAATGAGCTTGGCAGTATATTTTATAATCTCTATTATTGGCGTCTACTTATTAAATAATTAAAACTTATTAATTTTAATTTATTGATAAGTAAAAACTATAACCAAGTGTCTTAAAACATCGTTTTTAAGGAGTTATCTTTTATTCTGCTTAGGCAATATGATTTTTAAGACAAAATCAGCTGAAATGTCTTTAAAAAGAATTTTTTAGCTTTTTTTGAGCACATAAATCAATGAAGAATATTGTTTTGACTTAATCGCCTTAATATTTGACACAAATCCTCTGAAGAGAGCTGAAATTGGTTTCATGCTTCCATATTTATATTTCTCACTTAATAAAGAAATATAATATGCATCAAACCTCATGGGAAGAGTTTTTTCAACGGTTAAATTAACCGGAGCAAATAATTTTGATATTGAAGTTTCGGAAAAGTGCCATAAATGCCTTGGAACATCAAAAGCTGCCCAAAATTTACTGTAATATTTGGCATCATAGCTTTTATAATTTGGTACAGCAATAATTAGTGTTCCGTTTTTAGAAAGTAATTTCTCTAATGTTGAAATATACTCCTCTAAATTTTCTACATGCTCTAAAACATGCCAGAGTGTAATTATTTCAAACTTTTTATCTGTGAAATGTGATACGTCTTTATGAAGTAAAACTCCTTTCTTAGCTGCAATATTTCTTGCCTCCATATCCGGTTCTATTCCAAAGACATTCCATAAATTAACTTTACAAACTTTTAAAAAATCACCTGTTCCAGCACCAATATCCAATATGTTTTTTTCTGGTCGTGAAATACTGTTTTGATGAAGCAGGCATTCATTGATCAACCGTAACTTTCTTTTTAAGGTAATATTTTTTACAGTTTGATAGATTTTATCAATTACTGTTTTTTTGGAATCAGTATGAGAAATATAATCCTCACTTTTATAATAGCTAGACAGGTTTTCGGGTACGGGAATTGTAACTAACATTTCATAATCCTTATTGAACATTAGCTCATAATTTTCACCAGAAACCGTATAGTCTTTACACTTTAAATAAGGCTCTAGATTACTATAAAATGCTGTTTTTTTAATCATATAAGTTGGATTGTTCCACGAGGAACATTTGACTTCTTGATGTTAATTATCTACCCATATAAACCAACAATACAGAAATATCACTTGGCGAAACGCCACTTATTCTACTGGCTTGGGAAATTGTTGTTGGTTGGATCTTACTTAACTTTTCTTTTGCTTCATGAGATAAAGAATTTACCTTACTATAATTAAAAGTTTGGGGTATAATGACGTTTTCAAGCTTATTTAACTTGTCTGCATTAGATCTTTCTTTATCAATATATCCAGAGTATTTTAAGTGAATTTCTACTTGTTCTAAAATGGTTTTGTCTATCCCCTCCTCGCGGAAAAATGATTGTAGAGCACCTAACTCCTCGAAATCTGTTAATGAAAGTTGTGGACGTGAAGCAATCTTATAAAGTTTCACAGATTGATTGATTAAAGACAACTGTTTTCGTGTTAGAATAGGATTAATTTGATCCTGAGTAACACTAGTTTGTTTCAAAAACTTAATTAATTTTTCAGTTTTTTTAATTTTTGAATTAACACGATTCAAACGTTCCTTAGAGGCTAAACCAATCTTATACCCAAGAGGTGTTAACCTTATGTCGGCATTATCTTGTCTTAAAAGAGTTCGATACTCTGCCCTTGACGTGAACATCCTGTAGGGCTCTTCGGTTCCTTTAGTTATCAAGTCGTCTATAAGAACACCTATATAGGCCTCATTCCTTTTTAGAACAAAAGGCTCCTTTTCTTGTACTTTTAAAGCAGCGTTAACACCAGCCATTAAACCTTGAGCAGCAGCTTCTTCATAACCGGTTGTGCCGTTAATTTGTCCTGCGAAGAAGAGATTATCAACTAATTTAGTTTCTAATGAATGTTTTAATTGTGTAGGAGGAAAATAGTCGTATTCGATTGCATAGCCATATCTAAAAAACTTCACGTTTTCAAAACCTGGAATTAGGCGAATAGCTTTGTCTTGAATATCTTCAGGCATAGAGGTTGAGAAACCGTTTACATAAATTTCTACAGTAGACCAACCCTCTGGCTCAACAAAAACTTGATGTCTGTCTTTGGATGAAAATCTATCAACCTTATCCTCTATAGATGGACAATATCGAGGACCTGTAGATTGTATTCGTCCATTAAACATTGGTGATCTATCAAACCCCCCTCTTAATACTTCATGAACATTTGGATTTGTGTGAGTTAAATAACATGAACGCTGCTTAGCTAAGGGCTGTGTATCTAAATAGGAAAATGTTTCAGGGTGATCATCTCCTGGTTGTTCTTCCATTTTGGAATAATCCAAAGACCTACCATCAACTCTTGGTGGTGTACCTGTTTTCATTCTTCCTGATTCAAAGCCTTTTAACACAAGATCTTCTGTAATACCTGTCGATGAGCTTTCGCCTGCCCTTCCACCTCCAAAAGTTTTATCTCCAATATGAATAAGACCATTAAGAAAAGTACCTGCTGTAACAATTACAGATTTTGCTTTTATATGAAGACCTAGTGCTGTTTTTACACCGATAATTTTTGAACCATTAAAAAGCAACCCATTAACTGAATCTTGATAAAAGTCAAGGTTTGGAGTACTTTCTAACATGGTTCGCCATGTTTCGGCAAACATCATTCTGTCAGACTGAGCTCTTGGACTCCACATGGCAGGGCCTTTAGACTTATTAAGCATTTTGAACTGAATTGCTGTCTTGTCGGTTACAATAGCGCTATAGCCGCCAAGAGCGTCTATTTCTCTAATGATTTGTCCTTTAGCTATTCCTCCCATAGCAGGGTTACAGCTCATTTGTGCAATATTCTGAAGATTCATTGTAATAAGTAAAGTTGATGCACCCATATTGGCGCTTGCGGCAGCCGCTTCGCTACCCGCATGGCCTCCCCCAACTACTATTACGTCATATGTTGTATTAAATAAACTCATTATGGTTTCACGTGAAACTTTTATATAACTCTCTGTCTACAAGTAGTTTAGCTCTTTTAGACATGTGTTTTCTTTTAATCTCATACCTTTTTTTTCTTCTGGTGTTTTGTCTGAATAACCTAAAAAATGCAATACACCGTGAATGATAACCCTACTAAGTTCGTTTTCGAACGATACTTGATAAAGTTTAGCATTATCTGTAACACGCTCTATTGAAATGTATATCTCTCCATTAACTTGTTTTCCAAGACAATAATCAAAACTTATAATATCTGTTAAGGTATCATGATTAAGAAACTCTTTATTAATATTGTTTAGGTAGGAATCATTACAAAAAATGTAGCCCACTTCACCAACTGTATGTCCTTCAGAAACAATTATATGCTGAACCCATGAAGCTATTTTAGCTTCGTTTTCAAGGCTAAAGTGTGTTTCCGAATTAAACGTAATCAATCTTTACTTTTTTTAAAAAAATACTTTTTAACTTTCTTTTCAAAATCCTCATGCAAAGGTAATGATTGTCTATTTAATATCTCCATTTGATTGTAAAACCGTTTTTTAAATTGTAATGCTTTTATTTGTTTTCTTTGAGAACTGAATTTACTCGAATTAGATTTTCTTTCTTTATCTATTCCTTGCTCAAAAAAAGCATTGTTAAGTTTTAATAATTGGTATTCAAGCTGTTCAATTCTTTCAATAGTTTCTTGGCTAAACCCTTTTTCGAGAATATCATTTTCCAATTGCTCCATGGTCTTTAACACCTTATTAATATCTTTATTAACGCCCCCTTGTCTAAGAGCTTCTTCAAGTTGTCTTTTTAATTGGTTTTGTTGTTGATATATTTTATATAAATCCCCGTTGTTTTGTTCTTCAAGATCTCCATTCTCTTTCTTTCCACCACTTCCTTTACCTTGTTTATTTTTAGGGTTTTGTTTGCTCTTTAATCCCTCTCTTAATTTTTTTGAAAGACCTTTTTGTTTTTCAATTAGTGTGGGTAAACTGAATGAATTCTTCTTTCCTTTATTTCCAAAAGAACCCATATTGTTTTGCATATCGTTTAAGAGATTACTTAACACATCTGCTAGGTTGTTTGCAGAAGTCATAACATATTGTTGGTTTGACCCTGCTAAATCAAATCTATTATTAGACAAGTTCTCTAGTGATTCTCCTAAATTGTAATGTGTGTTTGAAAGCTCTGTTTGAATTTTAGTTGTTAACTGAGGAAGTCTCATGGATAAAACAAACAAACTGTCGTCTATATGCTCAAAATATGTTTTTAATTCATTTTGGTTTTTAAGCTCGTTTCCAAAATCAGGATGACTTACTGATATAGCATTGAATTTAATGAGCAACCCCTCTTGTTTGAATGAAAAAATTATAAGATTGTCTAATATCTTTCTTAAATCATCTATATTTTCGTCGATGGTGTTTTCTTGTAAATCAGCTATAGCTTTTTGCATTTGCTGACTCATTTTTTTCATGTTTTTTGAGGCTTTTTTTTGAAACTTCTTTGCTTCTTGCTTTTGGTTATTTTTTAAATTCTCGTTGCTTTTTGATAGCGTTTTTTCAACCTCTTTTGCATCCTCTGATATTTCAGGTAGATCTAGAGGTTTTTTTAATTGTTGATTATCTTTAGTTAGGTTATCTAATTCTTTTGAAATTTTATCAAAGCTTTGTGAAATCTTTTGTTGTTGAAAAATTACGTCGTCATCGTTGTTGTTAATTGTGTCTTGTGTTTTTGATAGTTTATTTAATTTGTTTGCTATTTGAAGCGCTTTTTCTTCAACATAAAATCGTTTTGTTAACTCTAATATTCTCTCTAAACTTCTTTGGTGTTGTTTGTTTTTTTGAGCTATCGCTTTTGTTTTTTTAATCAACTCTTCTTTATCAAATTTTTCTGCTATTTTCTTAAGTTCATCCAATAACTTCTTTTGCTTGTTTAGTGCTAATAGTTCTTCAATCCTTTTTTGAAGCTGTAGTTTTTTATTCTTAAGCGTCGCTTTGTCCTCTTTATTTTCATCAAGTGTTTGTTGTAGGTTTTCTGTTTGCCGCTCCATCATTTGCTGATGTTGCTTTTGCATACGAATAAACTCTTCAACCTTTTTTTTGTCATTCCAATTGAAAACTTTTTTCTTTTTAATTTCTTCCTGAATTTGTAAAAAGCTTTGATTTTGTTGGGTTCTATTTTGGATCGTGTTTTCTAAACGTTTAATTGTTTCTTTTTGAGTACTTAATTGATCCTCTACTTTTTCTTCTTCTGTTTTATGTCGAAAGCTATATTTTTTACTTTTTGTGGTTTTATTTCCATGAATTGCATCATTGTCTGTTACCTTAAAATAAAGCTCATAGTTCACCCCTTTTACAAGGTTAATGTCTTTTGGAAAACGATAGTTAAAGGTTTGTGTCATTTCTTTATTAATTTCTATTGATGCACTATGCTTTTGACTAGGAGAGTCTTGTAGATAATAAATCATTTCTAAAGCATTAATTCCATAGTCATCTGAAATTTGGCCGATAAATTGAGTGTTTTCAATACTTGTGCTATCAATATTAGATGCTACAATTATTGATGGATATTCATCTTTAATAACCTTTAAAGTGTAGGAAAGGTTTTCAAAATCTTGCAGGTATTTATTTGATGAGCTTATCTGATAATTTAAATTATTGCGTGCAGTTTTCTTATGCCTGAACTTATTTTTACCAATCTCAATAAAATAATCTCTTTGTTTGTTGTCTAAAAAAGCAACACTGTCTGTTTGATGCGTTGTAACATTCCACTTTATTTTTGATCCAACAGGGACAGTAAGGTTGCCTGTATTCGTTATTTTTTCATCTTTTTTTTTCGTGTAAGCTGGATAATCTACATCTATGTCTAAATTTTTAATTAAAGGGGTGTTTATGAGATTAAGGAAGTAGCGTTTGGAGAAAACATTACCTGAGTGAAATTGAAAGAATAGAGATTCTCTTACGTTTGTAAACGTAAAAGAGAATTTCCCTTTTGCTGTCTCTTGCATATAGTACGTTTGCTCACCAAGTTGAATTTTTACCTCTTTAGGAATAACCTCTCCTTCCGTAGAAATAATAATAGTATGTGAGCCTCCTTCTATAACGTTTAAGTTTTTTGTTTCCATCTGAAAAGAAAATAGAGGCGGTGGTGTATATACAGTTTTTGGATTTACAACCCTTTGAAGGCTTTTATATAGGCCAACATCTATTCCTGTTAAAAAAAAAGCAACCCACAACAATAATGGGAATATTAAGTATTTTAAATAGATAACGTTTTTTTTGAAATTTATGGCCTTTGAGAACTTAATGGGTTGAAGTTCTAAAGATTTTTGTTGAATACTAGCAAGTATAAGATCTGTAGTTTTTTTCTCATTCTTTAATTGTAATACATTTAATAATTTATCTTGAACCTCTGGAAAATAAGCTCCAATAATCTTGGAAGATTCAATTTCATTTATACCTTTTTTAAACTTTATTAAATGGAATATAGGGATGATGATTAGTTTAATAAATAAAAACAACTCTATCGCTATAAACACGATTAACAAAACAACTCTGTAGTTTGGTTTTAACCACAAAAAATATTCAATACATAAGGTTAAAATAAAGTACAAAACACCAAACAAACTAAACAAAATCAACCCCTTAATAAGTTCATTTGTATAGTACTTTTTATAGAAAAGTGATAGTTTTTGTTCTATGTTAAAAAAAGCGCTCATTAACAAATAAAAATAAGATATTTAAAAGAGCTTGAGAAAGATTTTCTGTTAAAGATTATTTTTAGCCAAGTCTAAAACAAATTGCTTTTTTTATGTAATATTAGTAAGGTATATTTGTTATTTAAATATATATATTAATAATGTCTGATATTCGTGTTCGTTTTGCTCCTAGTCCAACAGGTCCTCTCCATATTGGTGGAATAAGGACGGCTCTATATAATTATTTATTTGCCAAAAAAAATAATGGTGTTTTTATCTTAAGAGTAGAAGATACGGATCAATCAAGATATGTTGATAATGCTGAAGAATATATAACCAATTCTTTAAATTGGTGTGGTATTCCTTTTGACGAAGGACCTGGTAAAAATGAGCGTTTTGGACCCTACAGGCAATCTGAGAGAAAAGACATATATAAAGATTATGTAAATATTTTAATTGAAAAAGGAATGGCCTATTATGCATTTGATACCTCTGAGGAATTAAATGCACATAGAAAACAGCATGAAGCTAATGGTAAAACTTTTATTTATAACTGGCACAACAGAGAAAAAGGACGATTAAAAAACTCCTTAGTTTTATCAAAAGAAGAAACAAATAAGAGGATAAAAGAAGGTGATAGTTATGTCATTCGCTTTAAGACTCCTCAAAATGAAACATTGTTGTTAAATGATGAAATTAGGGGTAATATTTCTATAGATTCAAATACCCTTGATGATAAAGTTCTTTTTAAATCTGACGGAATGCCAACATATCATTTAGCAAACATTGTAGATGATCACCTTATGAAAATTAGCCACGTTATTCGTGGCGAGGAATGGTTGCCTTCGATGCCTTTACATGTTTTATTATATCATGCTTTTGGATGGCAAGTTCCTAAATTTGCTCACCTTCCGCTTATATTAAAACCAGAAGGAAAAGGAAAACTTAGCAAAAGAGACGGTGATAAATTAGGTTTTCCTGTATTTCCTTTAGAATATACAAACGAATCGTCAGGAGAGATATCTAGTGGCTACAGAGAAAGTGGTTATTTTTCTGATGCTTTCATAAATATGCTCTCATTGTTAGGATGGAACCCTGGAACCGAACAGGAAATCTTTTCGTTAGAAGAATTAATTAGTGCTTTTGACCTTTCAAGAGTAAGTAAGTCTGGAGCAAAATTTAGCTTAGATAAAACCAAGTGGTTTAACCAGCAATACCTTCAAAAAAGAACAGATGCGGAATTAGCAGCACTGTACTTAGAAATCTTGAAAAACAAAAAAATTAACCCTTTACCGTCTTTAAACTATATCGAAAGCGTAGTTTCATTAGTAAAAGACAGGGCTATATTTGTAAAAGACTTTTGGAATTTAAGCAGTTATTTCTTTGAGCATCCAAAGGAATACAATGAAAAGGCTGTAAAAAAACAATGGAAAGCAGATACTAAAGACCTAATGTTTGAATTAACAACAGTTCTTGGCTCAATAAATGACTTTTCTTCAGAATCAATTGAAATAGCAGCAAAAGAATGGATTTCTTTAAAAGAAATTGGTTTTGGAAAAATTATGCAACCCCTTAGGTTGGCTGTTGTAGGAGAAATGAAGGGCCCTCATTTGTTTGACATTATTCATATGATTGGAAAAGAAGAAACTCTTCTTCGTATAAATAATATTATAAATAAACTATCATGATTAAAAAAGTTATTTTAATTACTTTTCTCTTGTTATCTGTTACAATAGAAGCTCAGTACGGTTCGCGTTATGGCTCTCAATATAATAGAAGGCAGAGCATGCAGCCTAGACAACCACGGGCAGCACAACAGCCTAGAGCTCCAGAAATAAACGTAGAGAAAGCTGTGGGTTTAATTTTCTATAACATGGAAAAAATTGGCAAAAAAGTCGGGGTTAAAAAATCATCTGATGCCTATAAGGAAATGGCTTCTGTTTTTAATTCATTTAATAAGGAATTGAAACAAATTAAAAGAATCAATACCTTTTTATTTTCTGAAGGAAAATCAAAAATGGAAGCAGCTCAAAAAGAATCAATGAAAAATAGAGACTTTAGTGCACTCCGGAAAGCAAATAAAGAAGTCACAGAGTCTTTTAAACCTATTATAAAAGTTATTGACGATAAGGAAAAAAAATTAGACATTACGCTGAAAGAAATTTTATCAGAAAAGCAATATAAAAAATGGGTAAAATATAAAGAAAATTTAAAGAAAAAGTAAGCTGTTGTAACATTTTCAAGGTTTTACGTCTAATAAATAAAACATTTCAATATTAACTTAAAAAAAAATTATGAGTTTATTTCTACCGATCATTTTAGGACTTTCTTTTCTTCTCATTTATGGAGCTGTTTTTATAGTAAAACAACAAACTGCTGTAATTATAGAAACATTTGGTCGTTTTGGAAGCATTAGGCAGTCTGGACTTCAATTTAAAGTACCTCTTGTTCAAAGAATCGCAGGGAGATTAAGTTTAAAAATCCAACAACTAGATGTTATAATTGAGACTAAAACTCTTGATGATGTATTTGTTAAACTAAAAGTTTCTGTACAATTTAAAGTTATTAAAAATAAAGTAGAAGATGCATTTTATAAGTTAGACTATCCTCATGACCAAATAACATCTTATGTTTTTGATGTAGTAAGAGCAGAGGTGCCTAAAATGAAATTAGATGATGTCTTTGTAAAAAAAGATGATATAGCAATAGCTGTAAAATCTGAATTGAATGATGCTATGTTTAATTACGGTTATGACATCATTAAAACATTAGTAACAGATATAGACCCTGATGCTCAGGTTAAAGCTGCTATGAATAGAATTAATGCTGCAGAGAGAGAAAAAACAGCTGCTCAATACGAAGGTGATGCTGCACGTATTTTAATTGTTGAAAAGGCAAAGGCTGAGGCTGAGAGTAAGCGACTTCAAGGACAAGGAATTGCTGATCAAAGAAGGGAAATTGCAAGAGGGTTAGAAGAATCTGTTGAGGTATTAAATAAAGTGGGGATTAACTCTCAAGAGGCTTCTGCTTTAATTGTAGTAACCCAACATTATGATACCCTGCAATCTATTGGTCAAGAAACAAATAGTAATTTGATATTACTTCCTAACTCTCCACAAGCAGGAAGTCAGATGCTTAATGATATGGTAGCGAGCTTCACGGCTAGTAATCAAATTGGAGAGGCGATGAAAAACAACAAAAAAAAATTAGATAAATAAATGATATTATCCACAACTAATAATATTGATGGTAAGCCTGTAAAAAACTACATAGGAATTGTTACCGGTGAAACAATTATAGGGGCTAATATTTTTAAAGATTTCTTTGCTAGCATAAGAGATGTTGTTGGAGGCAGGTCTGGTTCTTACGAAAAGGTATTAAGAGAGGCTAAGGATACTGCTTTAAAAGAAATGAAAGAAAACGCCAGTAAACTAAACGCAGATGCAGTTATTGGTATTGATTTAGATTACGAAACTGTCGGTAAAGGAGGGGGAATGTTAATGGTAACAGCTTCTGGAACTGCTGTTAAGCTATAAAAAAACCTAAGTTTAATAACTTAGGTTTTTTATATATTATTTCTTTTCATCGATTTTATCATCTTCTTTTTTATCATCTTTTGAAGCCTTCTTAAATTCTTTTATACCACCACCGATACCTTTCATTAATTCGGGTATTTTCTTTCCTCCAAATAAAAGCAATAATGCCCCAACAATAAGAGCCATAGATAGTGGGCTTGGCATTCCTAGTAAAAAAGTATTTAAAATAGTCATTTCATTAAATTTAGATATACAAATATACAAAAAGGTTTCAATGATTTAATTCATTTGTTTTATAATTCCCCCAGCCATCTTTTTGTTTTTAATAACTTCTGGGGCTCCTTTATAGAGTATAGACCCTCCAAAACTAACTTTTGCAAATAGGGTTTCTCCAGCATATACCTCAGCTTTTGAACCAGTTCCTGCTTTAACCGTACTACTATTTGAAGCTTGAAGACCATACCCTTTGTAAACGCCATATAAATCTAACTCTACATCTTGATTTTTTGTTTTTCCACTTAACTCAACTACACTGCCAGATATTGATTTAACCTTGAGGTGTTTGGTACTAATGTTTAGGTTTATTGAGGCTCCTTCTTGAGCCTTAACCTCTAGGTGTGTTTGATTTATTTCTTTTCCAATAATTTTTGAGCCTTCATTTCCATCTATTGTTTGAATATCTTTATTATAAAACAACTTGACGCTTACTTTATCTCCTGCTAGCAATTCGGGAAACCTTAGGCTTACTTTTAAAATGCCTTCGATGTTTTTAATTTTAACCTTATTTGATTTAAATCCTGTAATTTCTATTTTATTTTCATTAGACCTAATCAATTCTAAACGTATGCCATTATAGACTTTAATTTTATAAAAATCTTCTATTTTTTCTGTGGTTATTGATTGTGAAAATAACGAGTTACTCGTTATTAAAAGAAATATGATGATGGAGTTTTTCATTTTATTTACAATGTTTAAATTAATAACTATAAAAAAATAATTCTATTGTTCTATAAGGGTAAAGTCTAAGTGTTTTCTTTCTAAATCTGTGTGTTTAACTTTAACCGTTACTGAATCACCTAATTGATAACTATGTTTAGTTGATTGACCTATAATAGCAAATTGTTTTTCATCAAAAATATAGTAATCATTTTTTATATCTCTTATTCTAACCATACCTTCACATTTATTTGAGGTAATTTCAACATAAATTCCCCATTCTGTAACACCTGATATAACACCTAAAAACTCCTCATCTTTGTGATCTTGCATATATTTAACTTGCATGTATTTAATAGATTGTCTCTCAGCTTTAGAAGCTAATTCTTCCTGTTTAGAGGCGTGCTTACATTTAATTTCATAATCATCTTGTTTTGGTGATTTTCCACCATTAAGATAGTGCTGTAATAAACGATGGGTCATAACATCTGGGTAACGACGTATTGGAGAAGTAAAATGAGAATAGTAATCAAAAGCCAAACCATAATGACCTATATTATTAGTAGTATAAACAGCCTTACTCATGGTTCTAATCGCTAAAGTTTCTATCATATTAGACTCTGGTTTACCATGGACATCATTTAATAATTTATTTAAACTTTCTGTTGTGCTTTCTCTTGTAAGGGTATTCATCTTATAACCGAAATTGTAAACTATATTTTGTAAAGCGGCTAGCTTTTCTATATCTGGTTCATCATGAACTCTATAAATAAAGGTTTTATTTGTTGGCTTATTCTTTTCTTTACCTATAAATTCTGCAACTTTTTTATTAGCTAATAACATAAACTCTTCTATTAGTTTGTTTGCATCTTTTGATTCTTTAAAAAACACGCCTGTTGGATTAGCATTCTCATCTAAATTAAATTTAACCTCAACCCTATCAAAAGATATAGCTCCTTCATTCATTCTTTTCTTTCTGAGAACTTTTGCTAGTTCATTTAGTTTTAATATCCCTTCAACTATAACATCAGAAACATGATAAGACTCGCTTGTGATAGATATATTCTCAGGAATGAAGTTTTTCTTTGTTTCTATAATAACCTGTGCTTCTTCGTAAGCGAATCGTTTATCTGAGTAAGTAACTGTTCTTCCAAACCATTCATTTAAAATTTGGGCTTTTTCATTTATCTCAAATACAGCGGAAAAAGTAAGTTTTTCTTCGTTTGGTCTTAAAGAACAAGCCCCATTTGATAAAATTTCTGGTAACATAGGAACTACCCTATCTACTAGATATACAGATGTTGCCCTGTTGTAAGCCTCATTGTCTAAAATTGTATTAGGTTGAACATAATGAGAAACATCGGCTATATGTATTCCTATTTCATAATTACCATTTTTTAATTTTGTGAATGATAGAGCATCATCAAAATCTTTGGCATCTTTAGGATCTATGGTAAATGTTAAATCCTTTCTCATATCTCTTCTTTTAGAAATCTCTTCTTTTGTGATTTCTAATGATAAGCTACCCGCATCTTTTTCTACCTCTGTTTCAAATTTATATGGTAATCCGTATTCTAGTAAAATAGAATGAATTTCTGTATTATGATCACCAGGTTTTCCTAAAACTTGTGTGATTTTACCAAATGGGTTTTTAGAATTTTCTGGCCAATCGGTAATTTTTACTTGAACTTTATCTCCGTGCTCTGCTCCATTTACTCTTGCTTTAGATATAAAAATATCTACATACATTTTTTGATTATCACATAAAACAAAACCAAAATTTTTACTCATCTGAAGTACACCAACAAAAGAGGTTTTATCTCTATCTATAATCTCAATGATATCAGCTTCTAGTTTATTACTCCTATTTCTTTTATATATGTAAGCTTTTACCGTATCATTTTGTAAGCCTTTTCCTAGGTTATTAGAGGGAATAAAAATATCTTTTTCAAAGTCATCCGATATAAAATAACCATTACCATTTGATGTAATATCTAAAGTCCCTATGTAATATTTTTCATCAATAACTATTTGATATTTTCCTCGATCAATTTCTTTTATTTTTTTTGTTTCTTTTAATTCTGTTAATTTTTTAATTATTTGAGTTTTACCGTCTGAACTTGTAATTCCTAACTTACTTGCTATTTGTTTATAATTATAATATTTAGAGCTATCATTATTAAGTATTTTAAAAATATCTCTTGTTAAATTCTTAATTATTCTACCTTTCTTCTTGTAGATTTTTTTCTTTCTACTCATACTACTTTTTTTAATTTATTATATTTAGAAAAATACATATTTTAAATTCATTTAACACCTAACTATTTTAATTTAATTTTTTATGTGTGATTTAAACCAACCAAAAGATATAAATACATGGTTTTTAATTGTTAACCCTTCATCTGGAAATAAAAATTTTGAAAAATCTTGGAATAAAATAAAATATGTATTAGAATTAAAAAATATTCAATATTCATTTGCTTTTACTCAATATACAAAACATGAAACAATACTAGTAGAAGATGTAATAAAAATAGGATATAAAAATATTATTTCAGTTGGCGGTGATGGTACTTTACATCATATTATCAATGGAATAATGTCACAACAACACCAAAAGACTTCTAAAATAAAACTTGGGGTAATTCCTTTAGGAACAGGAAATGACTGGATAAGAACATATAATATTCCTAATTCAATTGAAAAATCAATAGATATTATAATAAAAAATACGACAACTCTTCAAGATATCGGATGCATAACTTTATTGAATGGAAAAAAGGAATACTTTAATAATCTTGCTGGAATAGGATATGATGGTTATGTTGTTAAAAATTTAAATTATTTAAAAAAAATAGGTTCATTAGCGTTTTTATTAAGTGGTTTATATAGTTTATTTTCCTATAAGAGATCTAAATATAGAATTGTAATTAAAAATAAAGAAATCAATGAAAAATGTTTGATGATTATATTTGGTATATGTAAATATTCAGGTGGTGGGTTAAGGGTTACAAAGAATCCAGATCCAACAGATGGATTATTAGATATAACAGTTGTAAAAAATATGACGTTTATAGATTTGATTTTTAATCTACCAAAATTATATAATGGAACTATAGTTCATCATAAAAAAATAGATAATTATAAAGTAAAAGATATTAAAATTATAGATAATCATAATTCAATCATAGAAGCAGACGGAGAAATAATTGGAACTGGTTCATTACATGTAACTATATTTCAAAATGCAGTTCGATTCTTTACTAAGATGTGATAGAGTTAATAAGGTGGAAAAAGATAAATACTACTATAATATAAAATATTACATAATATAATGTTAAAAGTAAATATTTGAATACTTTCTTATTAAACACGTTATTAGAAATTATATATTATAAACATAATTATTTGATATTTATGATTAACAAAATAAATAAGATATATAAAGTATTGTTTATAGTTATATAAAATAGTACCCCTATTTAAAATTTAATAGGGGTAATCTATTATAATTATTTAATCTTATTTAGGGTACTTTATATTTTTTTTATAAATCTATTTTTTTATATATTTTTTTAAAATAAAAATTATGTTTATTAAATGTAAGACACTTAAATACACATATAATAAGTATATTTATTATCTCAAAATAATTACACTTTGGATTTAAAAAAATTTACTCTATTATTTTTCATTTTTTTCTTATGTAAGGTATATTCTAGGGATCCTCAAATTATAGATACCTTGAAAATTCATAATCAAATTAAATTGTTTGGTTTAGATGAAGAGATAATAAAGTTTAATACTCATTTTTTTAGCAGTATTGTGTTTAAAAATGATTCTACTCTATTGTATAACCCAAACGGAACATTTTATTTGTTTGAGATACATTTGGGTATTAATCCTAAAGTTTACGATTTAGCGTTAGAGGACCATTCAGAATTAAACTTTAATAGGTATTTATTTATAAATAATAATATTCTTTACAGTTATGGTGGGCAAGGAAAATTTAATTCTTTTCCCTGGTTAATTTATTTTGATTTTAATTCAAAAAAATGGAAAAAAAATAATATTAAGAATTATCCTTATGATGTTAAAAAAGTATTGATTTCATGGAAAATAAATAATAAATTAAAAGTGCTTCTAAGTTATTTGTCTGAAAAAGATGAAGGAATATATTCAGAAACTAGGAATAGATACACATTTGGTGAAATTGATTTAGAAAAATTTGAATATAAAGAGGATTTTAGTTTTAAGAGTACATTTAGGGATTTATTATTTATTTCACCATTCGGTTTTTTTAGAGGAAATTATGTATATGAATCTGATTTATATTCAATACATGGATATTATCTAGAAAATAATGAAGTTGAGTATAGAATTTTAAATAAAAAATCAGGAATTTTAAGAAGTACATCTAAATTAAGAAAAACAGAACGAGTTAATGGTTTATCGTATCTCTATATTAAAGATTCTTTAATTTATCATAAAGATAAATTTGGTAATATAAACTCTTTTAATGTTGAAGCAGGAATAATAGAAATAGAGAAAGATTTTATCACTAAATATTTATCTAAAGTAAATAGTAACTCTATATATTACATTATAATTATTGCTGTTCTTTTTTTTCTCATTATTAAAAAAAGAAAAGATAAATCTAAAATTAGATTAATAACAGATCTTGAAAATATTGAAAGAAGAGTTATAAATTACAAATCTTCTACGATTGAAAAAGATAAATTAGATGAACTTTTTGGTTTATCTCATTACTCTTATGAAACTATAAAAAAGAGAAGAAGTTCAATAATTAGACAAATTAATAATAATAGAAATATTAAAATAGAAAGAGTACGAAAAATAGATGATAAAAGATTTTATGAATATAATATAAAATAGAAATTTCAACTTTTATTAACAACCTATATTATTATTATTATTTAAGTTTTAAAAATTATTATAAATGGTTAATTATGATAGCTTGTGAATAGTTAATATAAAAGATTATATTTTTATTTTGATATGTTACTTATTAAAAATAATTGACATGTTATTACGGAGTTTATCCTTTAAAATCTAGATATTTAATATTTATTAACAATACCTGTATAAACTTATACATAAATTTTATTAATTAAAAATAAGTTGATAAGTCTAAAAATAACACTTAAATAATGTTTATAAGAAGTAATTAAAATCTAATAGTTTTTATTGCATAAGTGAAAAAAATAAATGTATTGTAATTATAAATGAATTAATCAAATCTATTTTTTAAAACTTACCTATACTTTTTAACAATTTTTAAAAAATAGTTAACTAACTAATAAATAAGTAGTTATTAATAAAAAATCAATATTACTCTTTAAAGCTGTTGATAACCATATCTATTTGTATTTTTGTTTAAATTAGAAGTATAAAAAATAACTTATTATGAATATTTCAATAGGAAATGATCATGCTGCTACAGCATATAAATTTGAGATTATTAAATTATTAGAAAAAAAAGGTATTGTAGTAAAAAATTACGGTACTGATTTCAATGAAAGCGTAGATTATCCAGATTTTGTTCATCCTGTTGCAAAGGATATCGTCTCAAAGAAAGCACATTTTGGTATCTTGTTATGTGGTAGTGCTAATGGTGTTGCTATGACAGCAAATAAATATAAAGAAGTAAGAGCTGGTTTATGTTGGTCTAAAGAAATTGTAGAATTAATTAGACAACACAATAATGCTAATATATTATGTATTCCAGCAAGATATACCTCTATTCCTCAAGCATTAAAAATGGTAGAAACTTTTATAGAGACTGATTTTGAAGGAGGAAGACATCAAAATCGAGTTAATAAAATACCTGCTTGTTAAATGGTTTTTACTATTAAAAAGTTTAATGAATTAACCCCACAAGAATTGTATGATATTTTACAACTCAGATCTGAAGTTTTTGTAGTAGAGCAAGATTGTGTTTATCAAGATCTTGATTATAAAGATCAATTAGCATATCATATTTTAGGAGTTTTAGATAATCGAATAGTAGCTTATGCAAGACTATTTAAATCTGGTGATTATTTCTTAAAACCAAGTATTGGTAGAATTGTTGTTAAAGAAGAATTTAGAAAATTAAATTATGGTTATCAATTAGTTACTAATTCTATCAATTACATAGAAAATAATTTACAAGAAAGCAACATTCTTATTTCAGCACAATCCTATCTAACTAAATTTTATAATTCATTAGGATTTATTAAAATAGGAGAAGAATATTTAGAAGATGGTATTCCACATATTAAAATGCTTAGAAATTAAAAAAACTTTTTACTTCTTTTACCTCACCAAGTTCCAAATTACCTAATACAATAGAACCTATTCTAATTCTTACTAAACGTAATGTAGGATATCCAACAGCTGCTGTCATTTTTCTAACTTGCCTAAATTTTCCTTCTTTTAAAGTTATAGAAATCCAACTAGTTGGTCCATGCCTTTCATCTCTTATTTTTTGTGTTCTTTCTTTAAAATCAGGTACAGGTATCAAAGAAGATAAACAGGGTTTAGTAGTATATTTTTTCCCTTTAAAACCAATAATTACACCACTTTTTAAAATATTAATTTTTTCTTGTGTAATACAACCATCAACTTGAACATAATATTCCTTTTCAACATTACTACTTCTTATTTTCTCACTTATCTTACCGTTAGTTGTTAATAAAAGAAGTCCTTCAGAATTTACATCTAACCTTCCTATAGCCATAGTTTTTTTTGGATAATTAAAAAAATCACCTAATAATTTCTTTTCTCTTTTATGAGGATTTACAAATTGTGAAATTGTTCCGTAAGGCTTATGAAAAATGAAGTGACGATGGTTGTTCATAAAAAAAATAAGGAGCTGTAAAATGATTCAAAAATAATCTTTTTTCATTTATAATTACTAACCAATTTTTGTACCTTGTCATACTTTTTAAAAATTAAATAAGTAGTATTTATGGCAGCAGATAAAGAGAAACAAGCAAAGCTTAAAGCCCTTCAATTAACTTTAGATAAGTTAGATAAAACTTATGGAAAAGGATCTGTTATGAAAATGGGTGACAGTGTTGTAGAAGAAGTAGAAGCAATTTCATCAGGTTCATTAGGTTTAGATTTAGCACTTGGTGTTGGAGGATATCCAAGAGGAAGGGTTATAGAAATATATGGTCCAGAATCTTCAGGAAAGACCACCCTTACCCTACACGCAATTGCGGAAGCTCAAAAAGCTGGAGGTATTGCGGCTTTCATCGATGCAGAGCACGCTTTTGATCGTTTTTATGCTTCAAATCTTGGGGTAGACATAGATAATTTAATAATATCTCAACCTGATCATGGAGAGCAAGCTTTAGAAATTGCAGACAATCTAATTCGTTCAGGTGCTATTGATATTGTTGTTATAGACTCTGTAGCTGCATTAACTCCTAAATCTGAAATAGAAGGTGAAATGGGTGATTCAAAGATGGGATTACACGCCCGTTTAATGTCTCAAGCGCTTCGTAAATTAACAGGAACAATTAGTAAAACCAAGTGTACAGTTATTTTTATAAATCAATTAAGAGAAAAAATAGGGGTTATGTTTGGGAATCCAGAAACAACAACTGGTGGAAATGCTTTAAAATTTTATGCATCTGTTCGTTTAGATATTAGAAGAAGAACTCAAATAAAAGATAGTGATAGAGTAATTGGAAATCAAACAAAAGTAAAAGTTGTAAAAAACAAAGTAGCACCACCTTTTCAGATTGCAGAATTTGACATTATGTATGGGGAAGGAATATCTAAAGTTGGAGAAGTTTTAGATATTGGTGTAGAATTAGGAATTGTTAAAAAAAGCGGATCTTGGTTTAGTTATGGTGAAACTAAATTAGGTCAAGGAAGAGATGCGGTTAAGTCTTTAATAAAAGATAACCCTGACTTAGCAGAAGAATTAGAATCAAAAATTAAAGAAGCTATCGATAATCAATAGATATATGAAGAAATATATTTTATTAGAACCCACTTATAATTAGTGGGTTTTTTGCATTTTAAACACCAGTGCTTCCAAAACCACCTTCAC
>Ga0233394_1000112_pt1 | contig 26710 bp, 27 predicted proteins | sample 24DmetaG_FD_190481 | JGI IMG/M metagenome (GOLD analysis project Ga0233394, IMG submission 190481) | Seawater microbial communities from Monterey Bay, California, United States - 24D | ecosystem: Environmental > Aquatic > Marine > Coastal | place: USA: California | collected 2016-11-02 | reverse complement strand
TTTGTTAGAACAAAGCTTAAAAGTGTTACCAATGGAAAGGTAATAGACAATACATTTCCTGCGGGAAGAAAAATTGAAGATGTTCGTGTTGAAACTCATAAATTTCAATATCTATATAATGAAGGTGATACCTATCATTTTATGAATAATGAAGATTACAGTCAAATAGAATTACAAAAAAACACATTAGATGCTCCAGATTTAATGAAAGAAGGAGAAACAGTTACTATAATCATTAACTCTGAAGATGACATGCCGTTATCAGTGGAGATGCCAGCAAGTGTTATTCTAGAAGTAATTCATACTGAACCAGGTGTCAAAGGAAATACAGCTACAAATGCAACTAAACCTGCTAAAGTAGAATCAGGAGCTACCGTAAATGTCCCTCTTTTTATTAATGAGGGTGATAAAATAAAAGTTGAAACTACAAAAGGGACTTACCAAGAAAGAATTAAAGGTTAAAAATTTTTAAATGAAATTTAAAACTGTAAAAACTTTACAAGAAATAGCAACTCTTATTGATGCTAAATTTGTAGGTGATCAAGATTTTATAATTTCAGGGATTAACGAAATTCATGTTGTAGAACCTGGAGATATCGTTTTTGTTGACCATCCAAAGTATTATGATAAAGCATTAGAATCTGCAGCCACAACTATTTTAATTAATAAAGAAGTTAAATGTCCTGAAGGTAAATCATTATTGATTTCTGATGACCCATTTCGTGATTTTAATAAAATCACAATGCATTATAATCCTTTTATAAGTTCTAAACAAAGTATAGCAGCCTCTGCTACTATTGGAGAGGGAACAATAGTACAACCCAATGTATTTATTGGAAACAATGTGATTATAGGGGAAAATTGTTTGATTCATCCAAATGTTTCGATTTACGATAATTCTGTAATTGGAGATAATGTAGTGATTCATGCAAATACAGTTTTAGGTGCTGATGCATTCTACTATAAGAAAAGACCAGAAGGTTTTGATCAATTAATGTCTGGAGGTAGGGTAGTCATAAAAGATGACGTTCATATTGGTGCATCATGTACTATAGATAAAGGAGTTACTGGAGATACAACCATAGGTAAAGGAACAAAAATAGATAATCAGGTTCATGTTGGTCACGATACTAGGATTGGGAAAAAGTGTTTAATCGCTTCACAAACTGGTATTGCTGGATGTGTAATCATTGAAGATGAAGTAACCCTATGGGGTCAAGTTGGAACAAATAGCGGAATAACCATAGGGAAGGGAGCTGTTATTTTAGGTCAAACTGGAGTAACTAAGTCAGTTTCAGGAGGTAAGACTTATTTTGGAACACCGATTTCAGAATCACGAGAAAAACTAAAAGAGTTAGCTCATCTTAAGAGATTGATTAGAGAAGAAAAGAAAAGATAATTTTCTTTTTTTGCTAAAAACAATAAAGTATTTTTGTGCAAATTATTAGATAAAATTATAACATGAGTGTTTTAGTAAATAAGGATTCAAAAATTATTGTTCAAGGTTTTACTGGTGGTGAAGGAACGTTTCACGCCGGTCAAATGATTGATTACGGAACAAATGTAGTAGGAGGGGTTACCCCAGGAAAAGGTGGGCAAGAACACTTAGGTAAGCCTGTATTTAATACTGTTGAAGAATCAGTTGAAAAAGTTGGAGCTGATACTTCAATCATATTTGTGCCACCCGCTTTTGCTGCTGATGCAATTATGGAATCTGCAGATGCAGGAATTAAAGTAATCATTTGTATCACAGAGGGTATTCCTACTTCAGATATGGTAAAAGTTAAAGCATACATTGATAACAAAGATTGTACCTTGGTTGGTCCAAATTGTCCAGGAGTGATTACTCCAGATGAAGCTAAAGTTGGTATCATGCCAGGATTTATTTTCAAAAAAGGAAAAGTTGGAATCGTTTCAAAATCTGGAACATTAACCTATGAAGCAGCTGATCAAGTTGTTAAACAAGGCTATGGAATTACTACAGCGATTGGTATTGGTGGTGATCCTATTATTGGAACAACAACAAAAGAAGCTGTTGAATTACTAATGAATGATGAGGAAACTGAGGCCATTGTTATGATTGGTGAAATTGGTGGTCAGTTAGAAGCTGAGGCTGCAAAATGGATTAAAGCCGATGGTAATAGAAAACCAGTTGTAGGTTTTATAGCAGGTCAAACTGCACCAGCAGGTAGGACGATGGGCCACGCTGGAGCTATTGTTGGTGGAGCAGATGATACTGCACAAGCAAAAATGAAAATTTTAGAAGAAAATGGTATTCACGTAGTAGAATCACCAGCTAAAATAGGTCAAATGATTGCTAGTGTATTAAATTAACGAACAGGATACATACTATTTTATGAAAAATTCTCGTATTTATTACGAGGATTTTTTGTTAAAAAAAGAATTATATTTGAAAACAAACTATTTTTAACTTTATGAAATTATTAGAAAATAAAACTGCGATTATAACAGGTGCAACAAGAGGAATTGGTAGAGGTATTGCTCTTGAATTTGCCAAACAAGGAGCTAATGTAGCTTTTACTTATAGTTCTTCTGTTGATGCAGCTAATACTCTAGAAATAGAATTAAATGCCATAGGAATCAAAGCAAAAGGGTATCAGTCTAATGCTGCTGAATTTGAAACCGCTCAAGAATTAGCAAAAGACATCTTGGAGGAATTTGGAAGTATCGATGTACTCGTTAACAATGCAGGAATTACTAAAGATAACTTGTTGATGAGAATATCTGAAGATGACTTTGATAAAGTGATTCAAGTAAATCTTAAATCGGTATTTAATATGACTAAAGCTGTCATTAGACCAATGATGAAACAACGTGCAGGTTCTATAATTAATATGAGTTCTGTAGTTGGATTAAAAGGAAATGCCGGTCAATCTAATTATGCGGCATCTAAATCTGGTATTTTAGGTTTTTCAAAATCTGTTGCCCTTGAATTAGGATCAAGAAACATCAGAAGTAATGTAATTGCTCCTGGCTTTATTGAAACTGAAATGACTGAAAAACTAGATGAAGCTACAGTTCAAGGTTGGAGAAATTCTATTCCATTAAAACGTGGTGGTACTCCTGAAGATATAGCTAATGCATGTGTATTTTTAGCCTCTGATATGAGTAGTTACATTACAGGTCAAACCCTATCTGTAGATGGTGGTATGTTAACATAAGAATAAAATATTTTTCATTTAATGACCTAGACATATTTGCTGTCTAGGTTTTTTTATATCTTTCAATCAAATATTATATTTTGGAAAATTTTTTAATCATCTGGATATTGATTTCCTTAGTCTTAAGTGGTTTTTTTGGCTATTACTTATACTATTATAAGGTTAAAGAACCAACAAAAATAAACTTGTTTTTAACATTTGTACGTTCAGTTGTATTTTTCTTAATTATGTTATTGTTTATAAATCCATCGATAACAAAAAAAATATTGATTTTTCAAAAAACTAAACTTTCAATTCTTGTAGATAATTCCTCATCAATTAAGTTTTTCAAAAGAGATAGTTTACTTTCTAAAATCTTAATGAGTTTTAAAGAAAATAAAAAATTAAATAAAAAATTTAATATAGATTACTATTCTTTTGGAAATACATTTAGATTGAGTGATACCTTTAATTTTAATGAGAATCAAACAGATATTTCTATTCCATTAGAGAGAATATCTAAGATTCAGAAAAACACCAACAATCCAATAGTTTTGATATCAGACGGTAATCAAACTATTGGAAATGATTATCAATATACTTCAATCAAAGAATCTGTATTTCCAATAGTAGTAGGAGATACAAGTAAACAACAAGATGTGAGAATTTCACAAATTAATGTAAATAGATTTAGTTTTATTAATAATAAATTTCCTGTTGAAACAATTCTACAATATGAGGGTAATCAACCTGTAAGACTTCGTTACTCAATTGAAAATAATGGAAAGATTATATTTAATAAATTAATTAATTTCTCTAAAAGTAATAATTCAACAATTCTAAAAACATACATCAAAGCAAGTCAAGAAGGAGCAAATTTTTTTAAATCAAAAATACAATATCTAGAAAACGAAAAGAATATTGTAAATAATACTAAGAACTTTTCTGTTGAGGTCATTAACAAGCAATCTAAAATTCTCATTGTTAGTTCTTTTTATCATCCAGATTTGGGGGTTTTAAAGAAAGCTATAGAACAAGATAAACAACGAAAAGTTAATATCGAAATTATAGGAGAAAACAAATTTAAAGTAAATGATTATCAACTCGTTATATTATATCAGCCAAATGAAGAGTTTGATTTATTAATAAATCAATTAAATAAAAATAAATCATCATTCGTATTAATTACAGGTTCTAAAACAGATTGGTTTTTTATTAATAATAAATCATTAGGAATCAATAAGAAGAACATTGATCAACTAGAGCGTTATTCAGCAACCTTTAACACTAGGTTTTTAACCTTTTCTCAAGAAAATATTGGTTTTGAAGATTTCCCTCCCTTACTCGATTATTTTGGTGAATTATCTATATCAATACCACATCAAACATTATTATTTCAAAATGTTAATGGATATTCGTCTCAAAAACCTTTATTAATTAATGCTAATGAAAATAACCAGAAAAAAATATTTTTATTTGGAGAAGGTCTATGGAAATGGAGAGCTAGTAGTTTTCAGAAAGAAAATTCCTTTCAATATTTTGATAGATTTATAGGAAATATAATTCAATATGCCTCTAATAAGAAGATTAGAGAACGATTAGATGTAGATATTAAACCCTTGTATAGTGTAAATTCAAAGATACTTATCAGTGCTTTTTATGTAGATGAAAATTTTCAGTTTGATAAAAGAGCGACATTATTATTTACGATTGTTAATAAAGATACAAACGATATGAAAACTATTCCTTTCTCATTATCTAATTCTTCATATCAATTGTATTTAAACTCATTAGATGCTGGGAAATATGAATATATAATTAGTGTTGATGGACAAAATATTTCAAAAAAAGGGAATTTTATAGTAAGTGATTTTTTAGTAGAGGAACAATTTACAAGTGCAAATAGTAATAAGTTAGCGCTTTTGGCAAATAAAACAAAGGGAGATATATATTATGAAGACAATTATTCTTTACTAATAGATAAGTTAGTTGAAGATACTAGGTTTAAAATTCAACAAAAAACTAAAAATATTGCAAGTAATCTTATTAATAATAAATGGATTATGATTCTTATAGTGGTTTTATTATCTATAGAATGGTTTACAAGAAAATACGTAGGTAAAATATAATTATTTCCTCTTTTATTAGATATTTTAATAGAACAGCCCTGAAAAGAACATTAAGTTGTAAATTAGCATAAATTAAAAAAAATAAAAAAAATGGCAAATAATCAAATGGAATTTAAATTTCCAAAAGGAACTTTAATCACAATAGGAATAATTCTTGCATCAATTGTATTGATTTCAAAATCTGCTGTAACAATTGGGTCTGGAGAACGTGGAGTTTTATATGAGTTAATTGGTGGTGTAGTTACAGATTCTCCTCCTCTTGATGAGGGTTTTAATCTTGTAATGCCTTGGAACAAGGTTTTTAAATATAATGTAAGACAACAAGAGTTATTTGAAGAAAAGATGTCTGTATTATCATCTAATGGATTAGAAATTAAGTTGGACGCCTCGGTTTTATACCAAGCCACTACATCTACAGTAGCTTTATTGCATCAAACTAGGGGTGAAGCTTATGAGGATGATGTTATCATCCCTGCTATTAGGTCTGCTACTAGAAGTGTTGTTGGACGTTATACACCAGAACAATTATACTCTACAAAAAGAGATGCAATTCAAACAGAAATATTTGAAGAGACAAAAAAAATATTAAGCCCTCAGTATATTCAATTGAATTCTGTATTAGTAAGAGATGTAACCCTTCCACCTACAATTAAAGAAGCAATTGAACGTAAATTAAAGCAAGAACAAGAGTCTTTAGAATATGAATTTAGACTAGTTACCGCAAAAAAAGAAGCTGAAAAACAGATTATTGAAGCTCAAGGTAAGGCTGATGCAAATAGAATTTTAAGTGCCTCATTAAATGACAGAATCTTACAAGATAAAGGAATTGAAGCTACAATTAAATTGTCTCAATCATCTAATAGTAAAGTTGTAATTATTGGTTCTGGAGAAAGTGGAATGCCTATAATATTAGGAAATCAATAAAATTAAATACTTTAATAACAAAAAAACCAGCGTAGAAGCTGGTTTTTTTTGTTAATTCTAATTGGTATTATAAATCAATGAAAGTATTTAATTTCTTTTTTTTGTTGGTAATCTACTTCTTTCAATTTTACCATTTTTAAGTGCCTTATAAACTTCATAGCAATCAAGCACTGCTTCAATCATTTGTAAATCACTAGCATTTTTGACAAAATATTCTGAATAGTTACAATCTGAAATTAATTTCATAAGGTCATTTCTGTCCATTTCAAGGTATTCCATCATGACTTCTCTATCAAATTTACCAGCCATAATCTTACGAAGATTATCTTCTTTTTTAATTTTTTGAAGCTTCTTTAGTTGTTTTGGTTTTTTACCAAATAGCTTATATAAGAAATCAACAGGTTGAAATAAGGCTGCAATTGGTGATGAAAAATCTCCTGCTCTAGGTCTAGCAATTTCATAGGTTTGTCTAATACCATTAATTTTAATTCTAGTAAATTTATCTTTGGGAACTTGCTTAACATCTACCTCTAATACACCAATCAATTTACTAGATCGTATGATAATTTCTTTTACTTCTTCAGATTTTTCGTAAAGTGCAATCAATAATTCATTCCCTTTCAATAAATCGTTGGTTACTTTAATTTTTATGGAAGAATGTCCCAAATAAGAAACCATAACAGTATCGTTGGTTTTTGCTGTTATTTCAAAAAAACCTTTGTCATCCGTAATCGTTCCTGATACTGAATTTAGATTTAATATATGAGAGGCACTTAATGCTTTCTTTGTTTCAGAGTCTATGACTTGACCTTTCAAAATTTTTCTTACAACTAAACTATCATTCTGAGAATAAATTTGTGTTGTAAGGAAAAAAAAGAATAGTAAAAGTAATTTTTTACAGCGCATGCAACAAAAGTAATGATTAAATGATAATAAGAAGGGTTAATTATTTGTGAAAAAGTATATAAAAGTGCGCACGAGAAGATTCGAACTTCCACATCCTAATCGGATACCAGCCCCTCAAGCTGGCGCGTCTACCAATTCCGCCACGTGCGCTTTTATAGTTAAGACTATTTCTTTTGTGACCGGGCTGGGGCTCGAACCCAGGACCCTCTCCTTAAAAGGGAGATGCTCTACCAACTGAGCTACCAGGTCTATTTTTTAGTAAAAGAATGCAAATATAAACGCATTCAAACATAAAAGCACTTTTTTTACTTTATTTTTTATCGATATTTGTGAGTAAATTAGTTTGTATGAAAATTATTCTTTTAGGGTATATGGGTAGCGGTAAAACTACAATTGGTTCTAGTTTATCAAAAAAACTTTATCAAAACTTTACAGATTTAGATGATTATATCGAAAAAAAAGAAAATAAAACGATCTCAGAAATTTTTACAGAAAAGGGAGAAATATATTTTAGAAAAATTGAACATGTCTACTTAAAGCAATTTATTATGGATAATGATTCCTATATTTTATCCTTAGGTGGAGGAACTCCTTGTTATGCAAATAATATGGATTTTATATCACAAGTACCTGAACTTAAAACCATATATCTTCAGGGATCTGTTACTACTTTATATGATAGATTAATAAATAATAGTTCTAAAAGACCTTTATTAGCCTCTCATACAAAAGAAAGTTTAATTGAATACATAGCGAAGCATTTATTTGAAAGAAGCAGCTATTATGAAAAAGCTAACTATCGTATTTCAATTAATTCAAAAAGTATAGAAGCTATTGTTGCAGAAATTAGAATTCTACTACATTAAAAAAGCTTTTGAATTCTTTTCATCAAAAGAAACTTCAACATGCTCATTGATTGAAGTTGATAAAGATATACCTTTAAAATCTGCCTTAACAGGGTATTTTTTATGGTTTCTATTAACAAGCACAGCGGTTTTAAAACGCTTTAAAGGGACATCTAAAAAATATTTTATTCCGTACATTAACGTTGTTCCTGAATTTAAAACATCATCAACCAATACAATAGATTTATTATAATAATTAATAGATTTAATACTTGTAGTAATTTTATCTAAAGGATTTTTCTTATCAATGAAAACCTCACAAAGTGTAATTTTTAAGGATGATATCTGTTCTAATGATTTAGCTAATTGTTTAGAGAAATAAACACCATTTCCTTGAATACCAGCAATTACAACCTCTTTTTCAGAGCTATTTGCCTCATAAATCTGATAAGCAATTCTTTTAATTTTTTGATTAATTTGATTGTGATCTAAAATAATAGTTGTTTTTTTCATTTACTTATTTTTCTGGAAATTCATAATAATCATCTATGTCTCTTCTGTCTTTTTTTGTTGGTCTTCCTGTTCCTTTTTTTCTATAATAATCTTTTGAGTATTGCAGTAAATCAAACTTTTCAAACTCTTCTTTTGGTGTAATATCTTTGCAAAATTGATGAACTAATTTTGCTCCAATTCTACTTTTAGGTATATCAAGAATTTCAATTTTATAATTTACTTGATTTTTTCGAACTGAAATAATTTCGCCACCATAAACATCTTTTGAAGGTTTACAATTTATTCCATCAATTTTCACATGTCCTTTTTTACAAGATTCAGTTGCAATATTTCTCGTTTTAAAAGTACGAATACACCAAAGATATTTATCTATTCTCATAAAAAAGTTAAAAATAACGTAATCACTTTCTACAAAGGTATAAAAATGGTAAATTGCAGCACTAAATTTATTTAAATGTTTAACAGAAAGATTTTATTATTATGTTTATCAATATTGTTTATAGGTTATGCCTGTGATGATGATACTTTTGGAGTTCCAGTAGATGATTTTGATTATGAGGGACAAGCATTGATTGACAATGATTCTATTCTTGTTTTTTTAGAAAATCATTATTATAATGACGCAATAGATTCAGTTCAACCTCTTGTTTCAGGTGCTACTGCACTTATTGATGATTCTAGACTATTAACTCAAGATGTTACTGATTTTGATGTTGATTATAAATTATATGTTTTTGTAAAAAATGAAGGTAGTCCAATACCAGAAAAAGGATATCCAACTGAAGTAGATTCTGTATTAGTAAAATATAAAGGTCAATATTTTAATTCTACTGTTGAATTAATCGATTTTGATGAACGCACAGTAAATCCTTTATGGCTTACCTTAAACTCAGTGATTAGAGGTTGGTCTCATGGTTTTACAAATTTTAAAGGAGGTGAAAATATAACTAATAATGGTCCTATTACCTATGCCAATGGCGGTAAAGGTGTATTATTTATTCCCTCTGGATTAGCTTATGGGAAATTTGGAACAGCAGGAATTCCTCCAAGTTCGAGTTTGATGTTCTATATAGAATTATATGATGTTATTGAAAATACAGACCACGATTTAGATTCTGTTCCATCAATATTAGAAGACCCTGATGGAGATGGAGATCCTAGAAATGATGATACTGATGGCGATGGTTTCCCCAATTTCTTAGACCCAGATGATGACAATGACGGGGTTGCAACAAAAGATGAAGGTGGTGATGACGGTGATCCTACAAATGATTTTAATGATCCAAATAATCCAACCCTCCCAGATTATTTAAACCCAGATATTAATTAACAATCATATATATTATAAAAAAAGCTCTTGAGATTCAAGAGCTTTTTTTATTCAGTTAATCTTTTTTTGTTTTATTAAGTCTGTAAGATATACCAAAAATAATTTGACTAACTCTTTTATCAAAATTAAAGTCAGTATCGTTTATAGTGTTGTCAACAAAAACTGTTTCAGTTTTAGACAAACCTCTTTCCCATCTTAAATCTAGACCTAAACGCCCTAGTTCAACTCCAGCGCCTATTTGTATTCCCAATGAAAAATTTTCAGTAGAAACCTCTCTTAAATCATTTAATTCAAAATCTGAAGATAATATATATTGAAATGAAGGACCTGCAAAAACATTACCAATTCCTAAGAATTTTTTTCCAATTAATACGGGAACATCAATTTTTCTAAATTTAAAGTCAGTAGTCTTAGGCGCGGTAAATTGAGTATCATAATTTACACTATTATTTAATTCAGTATAAATAATTTCAGGTCTTATGTAAAATCCAATTACAGGTAATTTTGCTCTTACCCATAATCCTGTATGAATACCAGTCTTTGTCTTTGCTCCATTCAAAACATCATCAGATACATTTTCAAAAGAGTCAGAATTATAATTTAATCCAGCTTTTAATCCAAATTGGAGTTGAGCTTGTAAATGATCTGTTGTTAGAACAAGTAAAAAACAAGCTAATATTATTTTTTTCATAATTTTTTAATTTAAAATAACGACACTTAAATAAATTATTTTCTTTTTAAAACATTTTTTACAGCTGCAATAACAGCTTTATCATTAATATTATATTTTTCCATTAATTGTGCAGGAGTAGCAGATTCACCGAAGGTATCGTTAACAGCTACAAACTCTTGTGGAGTAGGGTGGTTTTGAGCTAAACATCTAGCCACACTTTCCCCTAAACCTCCAAATTTATTATGTTCCTCTGCGGTAACTATACATCCTGTTTTTCCAACAGATTTAAGAATTGCCTCCTCATCTAAAGGTTTAATTGTATGAATATTGATAACCTCAGCACTAATTCCCTCAGATTCTAATTCTTCTGCTGCTTGAAGTGATTCCCATACTAAATGACCAGTAGCCACGATAGTTACATCAGTACCTTCTGTTAGAGTAATTGCTTTTCCAACTTGGAAGGGTTGATCTGTGGGCATGAAAACTGGCACTTTTGGACGACCAAAACGCAAATAAACAGGACCATCATGTTCAGCAATAGCAATTGTTGCTGCCTTTGTTTGGTTGTAGTCACAGGTATTTATGACAGTCATTCCTGGTAACATTTTCATAAGTCCAATATCTTCTAGAATTTGATGAGTAGCACCATCTTCACCTAATGTTAATCCAGCATGAGAGGCACAAATTTTTACATTTTTGTCTGAATATGCAATAGATTGGCGTATTTGATCATATACACGACCAGTAGAAAAATTAGCAAATGTACCCGTAAAAGGTATTTTTCCACCAATAGTTAGACCTGCAGCAATACCCATCATATTAGCTTCTGCTATTCCTACTTGAAAGAAACGTTCTGGATGGTTATCTTTAAAATCATTCATTTTTAAAGAACCTATCAAGTCTGCACATAGTGCCACTACATTAGGATTTGTTTTTCCCAATTCTGTTAAACCATCACCAAAACCAGAGCGAGTGTCTTTCATTTCTGTGTATGTATATTTTTTCATTTATTCTGTTGTTTATTATAGGTAAAAATAAGCTATTAATTAGACCTTATTGAGCAATATTTAGCAATTCTTTATACAATTTATGAACAGGTAATCCCATTACATTAAAATAGCTTCCTGTGATCTTTTTAACACCTATTAAACCAATCCAATCTTGAATACCATAACTTCCAGCTTTATCATAAGGAGAGAATTTTTCCAAGTAATAGTTAATTTCTTCGTTAGTAAATATCTCAAATTCAACAGATGTTTTATCATTAAATATTTTTTGGAATGACTTTCCTCGAATACTAACAGATGTATATACTTCATGTATATTTCCAGACATTTTTTTTAGCATATCGAATGCATCTTTTTTATTTGTTGGTTTTCCTATTGCTTTTTCTTCAAACCAAACAATTGTATCAGATGTTATTAACAAATCATTTGATTTTAATTGATTAAAACATTTTGACTTTAAATCTGCTAGATAATCTGTTATTTGAGCACCCTTAAGATGTCTTGGGTAAATCTCCTCTACTTCTCTAACATCAATAGTAAAGGATATGTCTAATTTATCAAGGAAATGTTGTCTTCGTGGAGATCCTGAAGCTAGAATAATATTATAATTAGAAAGTTTTTCTCGAAGCATTATTTAGTATCATGTAGTGATGTAAATTATCATATTAAGTGTTAAATATTTTTTTTATTCTTGCTAGATCACGTTTACTATCTCTATTTTTTATGGTTTCTCTTTTGTCATGAATTTTCTTTCCTTTTGCCAAGGCTATTTCAAGTTTTGCCCACCCATTTTCATTTAAAAAAAGACGTAAAGGAACTATGGTATTCCCTTTGGCTTCAACATCTTTCTTTAGACTGCGTAATTCTTTTTTATTAAGTAATAATCTACGTTCACTAGTTGTTTTATGATTAAAATGATGTCCGTATAAATATTCTTCAATGAACATATTTACGATAAAAAGTTCTCCTTTATCATTAAACTCACAAAAACTTTCTGTAATCCTAGCTTTGCTCTCACGAATTGATTTAATTTCTGTTCCAGTTAATTGAATACCAGCAGTATATTTATCTAGAATTTCATACTCAAAACGAGCCTTTTTATTCTGTATGTTTATTTTTTTTTGAATTGCCATATTATAAATACTTTCAAAAATTGAAGTTTTATATTAATCTTCACAAAGATACATTTTTAGTGTGCTTTAATAACTGTAATTTTGTGGTATAATTTATAACATTAAAGATTAGATATCAAATTATGAAGTCTTTATTTATTGTATGTAGCATATCAATTTATTTGTTTTCATGTACACCGATGGAAAAAAATCTTACAGCACAAGAAATTATAGATACTTCTATTATTGTTTCTGGTGTTAGTAAAATTTCAAATGCTTCATTGTCTTTTAATTTTAGAGATAAATTCTATGAAGCTGAAAGAAATAATGGGAGGTTTAATTTAAAAAGAGTTTTTACATTAAATAATGATACTATTACAGATGTTTTGTCAAATTCTGGTTTTGATAGGGTTATTAATTCCTATCCAACAAAAGTTAAAGACTCTATGGCAATTAAATATAGTGAATCTATTAATTCTGTACATTATTTTTCTGTTTTACCCTATGGACTTAACGATAAGGCTGTGCAGAAGAAATTGTTAGGTGAAGTTAATATCAAAGGAAAAAATTATTACAAGATTGAAATTACTTTTTCAAAAGATAGTGGAGGGGTAGATTACGATGATATTTTTATTTATTGGATTGGAAAAGAAAATTTTAAAATAGGTTATTTAGCGTATAGGTACAATACAAATGGTGGCGGCTTGCGTTTTAGAGAGGTGCGAAAAGAACATCTTGTAAATGGGGTGATTTTTGTAGACTACAATAACTATAAACCAAAGAATTCTGATGAAATACTCAGTAATTTAGATAAGATTTTTGAAAAAAATAAATTGATAAAAGTTTCTGAAATCAATTTAAAAAAAATTAAAATTACATTTAATTAATTTTTAATAAAACAGAAGAACTCTTTCCGTCAGTAATAGTTACAATGTAAAGATTTGAATTATTATTGTCATTTATTTCCTCATATTTTTCAACACCTAAAATCTTATTTACAAATACATTGGTTGTATTACTATGCCCAACAACTAAAACAGTTTTTCCTTTTGTATTATTTTTGAATGCCTCAGAATACATTGAGTTTGGATTGTATAATAAAATCGGCAAATTATTACTATCAGCTGTTGGTTTGGCTGTTAATTTAGTTCTATTGTAATCTGTGGAATATACAGCATCAAACGAAATATTTGAAAATACATCTTTCCATGCTTCTGCTCTTTTGTATCCATTGTAATTTAAATTTGGATTTTTATCTGTTTTATCTATTCTTAATTTTTCAGCATGACGAATGAAATAATATGTAGTAACTTCCTGAGAATAAGAAATCAAGGTTAAAGAAAAAAAGGTAAATGTTAGAATTAATTTTTTCATTGTAATGTATATTTAAACCAATATAATAATAATACAATGAAGCTTACATATTTTTATAAAATTTATTGTTTTAAATGTTCTTTTTATTGATGTATTTATACTAGTTTGATTGGTGTTTTTAAATAATTAGATTGTATTTTTGTGAAACAAATTTTTCGATGGGTTTATTTAATAGAATTTTGGGAAACAAGGTAAAAGTAAAAGATGAAACTTTTGTTAATTGGATACCCTTCAATTCATTAGATCAAATGAAAACGATTAAAGAGTTATCTAAATCTGAAACTATACTTATTTTCAAACATTCAACCCGATGTGGTATAAGTAAAATAGTAAAAAAGCGTTTTGAAAAATTATTTGATAACTCAATGAGTACCATAAAGGTGTATTATCTAGATTTACTTAATTATAGAGATATTTCAAATGAAGTAGGTCTTAGCTTCAATGTTCAACATCAATCTCCTCAATTATTAATTATAAGAAATAAAACAGCTGTAAAAGATGCATCCCATTATGATATTACTTCAGTAAGTTTAAAAAAATATCTTTAATAAATTTTTCAATAAAAATTATTTAAATTTTGTCTAAAATAAATACAATTAAAAATACTTCAGGTAAAGAACTTTACAATTATCAAAAAATTGCCATTGAAGAAATATTTCAACGGTTTAATAATGCTCCTGATGATTACCACTTATTATATCAACTGCCTACTGGCGGGGGTAAAACTGTTATTTTCTCTGAAATTGTAAGACGATATATTTCTAAGTACAATAAAAAAGTATTAGTGCTAACTCACAGAATTGAATTAAGCAAACAAACTTCAAATATGCTTGGTGAATTTGGAGTTCCAAATAAAATTATAAATAGTACAGCCAATTTAGATGATCAAGACAATTATCATTGTTTTGTCGCTATGGTTGAAACCTTAAAAAATAGATTAACAGATGATAAGTTAGATATATCGGATATAGGACTTGTTATTGTTGATGAAGCGCACTATAATTCATTTACTAAGATTTTTAAATTTTTTGATGATTCTTTCATTCTTGGAGTTACAGCCACCCCTCTAAGTTCTAATATAAAATTACCAATGTATGAAAACTATAAAGAATTATATGTTGGAGAGACAATAGAAAATTTAATAGAAAATCATTATTTAGCTAGAGCAAATATGTATTCTTACAATGTTGGTTTAACATCACTTGAGGTAGGAGCTAATGGAGATTATACAGTAAAATCCTCCGAGGATTTATATACTAATGTAGACATGTTGTCAAAACTAGTAAGCGCATATGAGGAAACATCTAAGGGCAAAAAGACATTAATTTTTAATAATGGTATTCATACTTCGATTCAAGTTTTTCATGCTTTTAAAAGAGCTGGATATCCAATTGCACATTTAGACAACACAAATACAAAAAAGGAACGTGATTTTATTCTAAGATGGTTTAAAAAAACACCAAATGCTATCATTACATCTGTAAGTATTTTAACTACTGGTTTTGATGAACCCACTATTGAGTCTATCATATTAAATAGAGCTACCAAATCTTTAACCCTATATTACCAGATGATAGGTCGTGGTTCTAGAATTTTAGATAATAAGACAACTTTTAATGTTGTTGATTTGGGAAATAATTTTCACAGATTTGGTGCTTGGGGTGCAGATTTAGATTGGCAAAGAATGTTTAGAGCACCAGATTATTATTTAGATGCAATTTTATCAGATGAAGAGATTGAAGGTAGTTTCAGATTCGAACTCCCCAGTGATATTAAAAAAGAGTTTTCAAAATCTTCGGATCTTTATTTTGACATAAAAAAGGAATATTTAAGTACTATAAGAGCAGGAGAGTCCTCAAAAAAAGTACTTGAAAGGTCAATCATACACCATGCTAAAATATGTATAGAAAACAGTGAAGATGTTTATGATTCTCTAGCTTTAGTAAAATTGTTAGGTGAAGAAATAGACGATCGAATCAATAGATATTCAAAATGTATATCCAAAAGCACACATAATTTTATTACTTGGTTAAAAGAGGATTATCGCAAAAAGCTAAAGGCTTATTTGAGAGCGAATTTTGATGAAGATTTTGAAAAGATTCATGGGCATCCTCCTATTGAAGATTAAATAAAATTAAATATTTATTTTGCAGGTATAATTTGCCCTATACATTCTCCGAAACCAATTCTAATACTATCATTTTTACAATGAGCTCTCATAATAACGGTATCATAATCATTAATAAACTTTCTTTCAGTTCCGTCATTTAATTTAATTGGATTTTGTCCTTTCCATGTTAGCTCTAGCATTGACCCATAACTGTCTTTAGTAGGACCTGATATAGTACCGCTACCCATCATATCACCAGCATTTACTGGACAACCATTAACGGTATGATGAGCCAATTGTTGGGCCATTGTCCAATACATATATTTAAAGTTAGAGTTCGCTATAATAGTTTCTTTTTCACCGTCAGGTTTAATTCCAACTTGAAGGTTTATATCAAAACTCGCTTTTCCTTCATTTTGAAGATATGGAAGTGGTTTAATATCTTGTTTTGGATTCTCAACTCTAAATGGCTCTAAGGCATCTAAAGTTACTATCCAGGGTGAAATAGTTGAGGCAAAACTTTTCCCTAAAAAAGGGCCTAAAGGGACATATTCCCAGGCCTGAATATCTCTAGCAGACCAATCATTAAACTGAACTAAACCAAAAATATATTCTTCAGCCTCTTCAATAGGAATTCTTTCACCTAAATTATTAGATGCGGTAGTAATAAAAGCCATTTCTAATTCAAAATCTAATAATTTAGTAGGTCCAAAGCCTGGTGTATTCGATCCCTCTATTGGTCTAGTTTGTCCAAAGGGTCTTTTTATTTTTGTTCCTGAGGGAATAATAGATGAACTTCTTCCATGATATCCAATAGGAATATGAAGCCAGTTTGGAAGTAAAGCATTTTCAGGATCTCTGAATAAACTACCAACATTTGTAGCATGCTCCTTGCTAGCATAGAAATCTGTATAATCACCAATACTTACCGGCAATAACATTTCTACTTCATCCATTCTAAATATAATCTTGTCTTTATGTGTAGCATTATCTCTTAAAGCTCCATTAGTAACATCAAAAACATCAGCAATTCGATTTCTAACTAGTCGCCAAGTTTTTCTACCATCTGCTATAAAATCATTTAAATTATCTTGTAAGAAGATATCATCAGTTAGAGGAATACCATCAAAATATCCTAATTGATGAAAAGCACCTAAATCTATGGCAAAATCACCGATTCTACTTCCAATAGTAATAATATCATCTTTAGTAATAAAAACTCCAAATGGTATATTTTGTATTGGAAAATCCGAGTTTTCAGTAACTTTTAACCAAGATTTTCTTTTTGGGTTATTAGCAGTTATTTTCATTAAAAATTGTTAATAAAGTTTGTATCAAATATAGTGGAAAGTTATCATCTTAAAAACGTTTTTTGAGTACATTTGAATTTCTTAATTAAATTTTAACAATGCAACGAGATACAGAAATTTTTGAATTGATAGAAGCTGAAAAAAACAGACAACTAAATGGTTTAGAATTAATAGCTTCAGAGAATTTTGTAAGTGATCAAGTAATGGAAGCTGCTGGTTCTGTTTTAACAAATAAGTATGCTGAAGGATATCCTCAGAAAAGGTATTATGGTGGATGTGAAATTGTAGATGTTGTTGAACAATTAGCTATAGATAGAGCAAAAGAGTTGTATGGAGCTGAATATGCAAATGTTCAACCTCATTCTGGTTCACAAGCTAATACAGCTGTTTTTCATGCTTGTTTAACACCAGGAGATAAAATTTTAGGTTTTGATTTGTCTCATGGTGGTCATCTAACTCATGGTTCACCAGTTAATTTTTCAGGAAAACTTTATGAACCTCATTTTTATGGTGTTGATAAAGAAACGGGTATTTTAAATTATGATACCATCCAGGAAATTGCACTCAAGGTAAAACCAAAACTCATTATAGCTGGAGCCTCTGCTTATTCTAGAGATATAGACTTTAAACGTTTTAGAGCAATTGCAGATAGTGTTAATGCATTATTGTTAGCAGATATTTCTCATCCGTCTGGAATGATTGCAAAAGGAATTTTAAATGATCCACTTCCACATTGTCATGTAGTAACAACAACAACTCATAAAACATTAAGAGGTCCAAGAGGTGGTTTAATTTTAATGGGTAAAGATTTTGACAACCCTTTTGGTTTAAAACTAAAAAATGGAAAATTAAAAAAAATGTCAGCTTTACTTAATGGTGGTGTTTTTCCAGGAAATCAAGGTGGACCATTAGAACATATAATAGCAGCTAAAGCAATTGCTTTTTCAGAAGCACTAACTGATGAATTCTTACATTATCAGATTCAAGTAAAGAAAAACGCTTCTGCAATGGCTCAAGCTTTTGTTTCTAAAGGTTATGATTTAATATCAGGTGGCACAGACAATCATGTAATGTTAATCGATCTTAGAAATAAAAATATTACTGGTAAAGAAGCTGAGGCGGCTCTTGGAAAGGCAGAAATTACAGTTAATAAAAACATGGTGCCCTTTGATGACAAGTCTCCTTTTGTTACCTCAGGAATAAGAATAGGAACACCTGCTGTAACAACTAGAGGTTTAAGGGAAGATGATATGATTGTGATTGTTGATTTAATTGACGAAGTCATTAACAATTCTGAAAATGAGGATGTCTTAAATTCAGTAAAAGAAAAAGTACACAATTTAATGAGTCATAGACCATTATTCTCATCTTAAAAATATTTAATAATTAAACATGACTTTAAGAGTTCTTATTTTTTTTCTGATATTCTCAAATATAGCAAATGCTCAATTAGCTTTTGATGATGTTGCAGCTCAAATAGGAGTTAATTATAGTTATGGTGACTCTGAATATGGAGGAGGAGTTTCTTTTGCAGATTTTGACAATGATGGCTGGGACGATATAACTTATACCTCAGAAAATGGAGTTGACATCTATTTTTTGAAAAATACTAATGGTGATTTTAATTTGGTTAGTTTTAGTGGTATTTCAAATACAAATAAAACAAAACAAGTAATTTGGGTAGATTATGATAATGACGGAGACAAAGATTTATTTATAACCGCTTTAGAAGGAAAAAATTCATTTTACATTAATGATGGAGAAATGAATTTTACTGACATATCATCTTCTATTGGAATATTTCAAACAGATCTTTTTACTTATGGAGCTTCATTTGGTGATATTGATAATGATGGTGATTTAGATCTTTTTATATCTAATCGGTCTCCAGTAGATCATAATTATCTATACAGAAATGATTCGGGGACATATGTAGATATTACTAATAGTTCAGGAATATCTTTGGAAGGTCAATTATCTTTCTGTTCTATTTTTTTTGATTATGATAAAGATGGGTTACAAGACATCTATGTTTCAAACGACAAAGAAGAAAACATCAATAGATTATATAAAAATTTAGGAGATGGTGTTTTTCAAGATGTTTCAGACTTCAGTAACGCAGGGGTAGATGTTAGTGCTATGTCTACTACACTTGGAGATTTCAATAACGATGGTTGGTTTGATATATACATTACTAATACTCCATTTAGTCAAATTTCGTCTATAGTAGGTAATGTATTATTAAAAAATAATGGTGATGGTACTTTTACAAATATAGCAACTGAAACAGGAACATCATTTGATAGCTTGGGTTGGGGCTCTGTATTTTTAGATGCAGACAATGATGGTTTTTTAGATTTGTATGTAAGCAGTAGTTTAGATGGAAGTGCACAATTTTTATCGTCTGCTTTTTACCACCAACAAAATGATGAAACATTTATTATTCCTCAAGATATAGGATTCAGTTCAGATTTAAGAGAAAGTTATTCTAATGCTATTGGAGATATTAATAATGATGGAAAACCAGAAATAGTTGTAGTTAATGATACAGAAAATAATTTTCTTTGGCAGAACAATACTTCAAATCAAAATAATTGGTTAAAAGTGAAGCTAGAGGGAGTTATTTCTAACAGAGATGGTATTGGAAACACCATAGAGATTAATGTAGATGGTCAATCACAATATAGATACACACTAGCAGGTGAGGGGTACTTATCTCAAAATTCTTTTTATGAGTTTTTTGGAATAGGAGAAGCAGCTGAAGTTGATTATGTGAAAGTTACTTGGACTGCCACTGGTGAAACGGAAACAATTAATAATATTTCTTCTAATCAATCAATAATAATTAAAGAAGGTAGTGGTATTTTAAGTAACGATACTGTTTTGAAGGCTACTACTTTTGGTGTATATCCAAATCCAAGTAACAATGGAATTTTTAAGATAACTACTACAAATCAGGAGATAATTAGCTTGCAAGTATTTGATCTTTCAGGAAGGTTAATTATTAAAAAAAGTGATATAAGTAACAACGATGAAATTAATTTAAGTCAATGTCAAAAAGGTATTTATATGGCAAGACTTAGCTCTAAAACTAAAAATGAGGTCCTGAAATTAATCCTAGACTAGCCTTGGGATGCTCTATCAAGTAAATTTTTATTCATTATTTTAGTTGTCTTTGCACCTAACTCTCTAATTTTTTCAACTTTTTTAACAAGGTTTCCTTTTCCTGTAAGTTTTTTCATTGAAGTGTCATAACTACTTTGAACGGTCTTAAGTTGAGTGCCCACTTTAATTAAATCATCAGTTAGATTCACAAATTGATCAAATAATCTTCCGGCGTGGTTTGCAATTTCTAAAACATTATTTTTCTGATTTTCTTGTCTCCACATTGAAGAAACAGTGCTTAAAGTAGCAAGTAGAGTAGATGTAGATACCAATACAACATTTTTATCTAAAGCTTCTAAATACAATTGGTTGTTATTATTTAGAGCTAATAAATAAGCGGGTTCTATAGGAACAAACATCAACACATAATCTGGAGTATTAATTTCATATAAAGTCTCATATTTTTTTTCACTTAACTCTTTAATGTGCTTTCGAATACTTTCTATATGTCTTTTAAGATGAAAGTTTTTTTGCTCTTCATCTTCTGCATTAAAATATGCTTCATAGTTGGTTAAAGAAACTTTAGAATCTACAATTAAGTGACGTTTATCGGGTAAATTGATGATGAAATCAGGTTTTTTTAATCTTCCATCCTCATCCCTGTAACCACCTTGAGTGGTAAAGTGAATATTTTTTGCCAGATTTGCTTTTTCTAGAAGAATTTCTAATTGAGTCTCTCCCCAATCTCCCTGAGCTTTACTATCTCCTTTTAATGCTTTTGTTAGGTTAATAGCCTCTTTACTCATCTGTAAATTTAAATCTTTTAAATTGTTGAGTTGCTCTTTTAACGCAGAATGCATTCCAATACTTTCTTTTTGAGATTCTGATACCTTTTTTTCAAATCCTTCAATTTTTTCTTTTAATGGATTTAATATAGAGGTGATGTTTAGTTTATTTTGTTCAGTAAACTTTGTTGATTTTTCCTCTAAAATTTTATTGGCTAAGTTTTCAAATTCTTTGGTAAACTTTTCTTGAATTTTATTTAATTCTTCTTTGTTATTTTGCATTTCGTTTTCAGAATTCTTTAATTCTGTAGCTAAACGAGTCTTTGCCGCAATTAAGGCTTCTTTTTCTAGTTGAATGGTTTTTAAATCTTCAGTTGCATCGTTAAGACGTTCATTTAAAAATGAATTTCTTTCTTCTAGAGCTGAATGTTCTTTTTCAAACTTCAATTTGGTAAAGTTTCTTCCCAAGAATAAACCCATAAAAATACCAGCCAATATTATAATTAAGTTAATAAGTAAATCCATCATGAATCAAAAATAAGTCCTTAAATTTATAACTTTTAAATTTGAAGATGCAAAAATTATCAAAATTTATATTCAAACGAATTTTAGGTTGGAAATTAGTGGGTAACTTTCCCAAATATTTAAAAAAATATGTAGTGATTGCTGCGCCACATACTAGTTGGCAAGATTTTCCAATTGCTATATTAGCCAGAAATTACACTGGTGAAAAAATAAATTTCATAGGTAAAAGTTCTTTATTTAGTGGTCCTTTTGGATTTATCTTTAGAGCATTAGGCGGAACACCTGTAGATAGAAGTCAAAGTAGTAATATGGTAGATGCTATTGTTCAAATATTTGAAAATAAAGAAGAATTCAGACTTGGAATTTCACCTGAAGGAACTCGAAAAAAAGTAACACACTGGAAAACAGGATTTTATTATATTGCAAAAGGTGCTAATGTACCCATAGTTATGGCAACTTTAGATTTTGAACACAAACAAATAAAATTTTCAGAACCCTATAAAACCACTAATAATAAAGAAAAAGATTTTGAATATTTTCACGCATTTTTCAAAGGTGTGAAAGGTAGACATTCAGAACTGTCTTAATTTTTAAACTTAAGAGCTACTTTTTCTGAAATTCCAATAATAACCTCAGTTGCTTTCATCATAGATTCTACAGGAACGTATTCATATCTACCATGAAAATTATGTCCACCGGCAAATATATTAGGGCATGGTAGTCCCATGAAAGAGAGTTGAGAACCATCTGTGCCACCTCTTATAGGTTTTATTAATGGTGTAATACCAATGTCATTCATTACTTCCTCTGCAATATCTACAATGTGCATTACAGGAACTACTTTTTCTTTCATATTGTAATACTGATCTTTTATATCAATTTCAATGGCATTAAAGCCTAGTTCATTATTCATTTTATCTACTAAGTCTAACATAAATTGTTTTCTATCCTCAAATAAAACACGATCATGATCTCTTATGATAAAGTTTAAAGTAGTTTTTTCTACGTTACCTGTAAATTGATGTAAATGAAAAAAACCTTCATACCCCTCTGTAGATTCAGGAACTTCATTTAGGGGTAATTTAGATACAAAATTACTTCCAATAGTCATAGAGTTTATCATTTTACCCTTTGCATATCCTGGATGTACAATTTTGCCTGTTATAGTTAATTTTGCACCAGCTGCATTAAAGTTTTCGTATTCTAATTCTCCTATTTGACTACCATCCATGGTGTATGCCCATTCTGCTCCAAATTTTTCAACATCAAATTTATGAGCACCCTTTCCAACTTCTTCATCGGGAGTAAAGCAAATCCTTATTTTCCCATGTTTGATTTCAGGATGTTTGATTAGATATTCCATTGCTGTAACTATCTCAGTTATTCCAGCTTTATCATCTGCTCCCAAAAGTGTAGAACCATCCGTAGTAATTATAGATTGACCTTTGTATTGAAGGAGATCTTCAAAATAAGATGGGCTTAAAACAATATTTTCTTCATTATTTAGTATAATATCTTTTCCATCATATTTGTGATGTATTTGAGGTTTAACATTAGCTCCAGTAAAATCTGGTGTTGTATCTATATGTGAAACAAAACCAATTGTTGGAACTTCGTAATCTAGATTACTAGGTAAAGTTGCCATTACATAACAGTTGTCATCTAATGTAATGTCTTTCATCCCTATAGCTTTTAATTCATCAACTAAAAGTTTAGCAAGATCCCATTGTTTTTCTGTACTAGGAAATTCAGGATTATTTGGGTCAGATTCTGTATCTATAGTTACATAACTTATAAATCTTTTTGTGATGTGTTCTTTATTTATCATCTTAAAATATGGTTTTTTCTAACAAATTAATTCCTTTACAAATTCTTTCTTCTACAAAAACATCTCCATAAACTTCAATTTTGGAGTGAATATAATTTTTTTCATTCAATTTTATGAATAGATTAAATACACAATAATTAAAATTTTTATTTATACCTGTCGCTTTTGAATAAAAAGAAGGCTTTCCTTTAAAAGATAGTTTACCAGTGTTTATTTCTGAGAGTTGAAGTTTAGATAGCTTGGCTTTAAATTTTTTTAAAAAATTAGAGTCAAAGTTAATCTTGTTAGATATATGAGTGATATCTAGTAAAGTAGTTTCTTTTAATTGTTTAGTAGTATCTGCAGAAAATATTGAAGATTGGTTATTATCATAATAGAAATTAGTTTTCCAATGGTCTGGATAATAAACAGAAAAAATATGTTTCACATCTTCAATTCTTTCTAAGTTAGAAAATGTTTCTACTTCACAATCAAAATTCTTTACAAACGAGATTTTTTTTGAACACGAATAGAAAATAACTAAAAATAGTAGTAGAATTTTAACTTTCATTTTTTATGGGATAATTAATTTTCCTATTTTATTATTACCTGATAACCAAGCAGTATTTCTGTCTACAAACTGAATGGTGTAGTAAGATTCTTTATTTACTTCCTTCCAATTCAGTCCACCATTATTTGAATAGGAAATTCCTGTTTTTCCTACCGCAAAAATTTCTTTTCCATTGGTGTCAGGAACATATTGAACACAACTTTTATAGTTAGGTTTTTGTTTATCTGCAACTAAAGTCCAAGTTTCTCCACCGTCAAAAGTTATTGCTTTATTCTTTGAGTTTTCCTTAGGTTTAGAATAATCACCACCGATAATAATCCCAGTATTTTCATCAAAAAAATCAATAGAGTAGATACCTTGTGAACTAGAACCCTGAATAATAGGAGTATCATAAGCTTTCCAAGTTATACCTAAATCCATAGATTTAAAAACTCTAGATTTTATACCACCAGTAACTATCCAGGCAGTATTTCCTAGAACTTTAATATTCGTATTACTTGCGGCAAATGCAGCCTCTCCTTCTTCAATTTTTGGAAGATCTTTGCAAGAAGCTTTATACCAGGTATTACCGCTGTCATTTGTAAGAATAATTGATAAACAATTTTCATCAGTAGGGTCTCCCATAGCAATCCCATTTTTTTCATCAAAAAATTTCATTGAGTCATAAAAAACTTTTGGATGTTTTTCTTGATAAACAACTAATGTATCAGAAAAATTATATTGATAAAGTAAAGCAGGATTTTCGATTGAAAGTGCGTAAACAAAATTTGTAGTGGCGTTATAGGCAATACTTCTAAAATTAGGAGTTATAGAATCTTGATATTTTAACTGTTTTTTGTGCCAAGTATTTCCACCATTAGTAGTACATCCAATATATCCATTCGATCCAGCGTAATACATCGTTAAAGAGTCAATAGCTACAATAGAACGAATGCTAGTGCTATCAATTTTAAATTCTTCAATTTTAATATTATCAATATTTCTTAGTCTATTTTCTTTAGTACATGACCAAAAAAAAACAAATAAAAAAACTCCTGCAAATAATGATTTCATTTTGGTATTTTTATAAAAACGAAAATACATAAAATCATTTGTTGAATAATGAAGAAAGCGTTAGTAATTTCAGGAGGTGGGAGTAAGGGTGCGTTTGCAGGTGGTGTTGCTGAGTATCTATTAAAGGAAAAGAAAATAACTTATGATATTTTTTTAGGTACATCTACCGGTAGTTTAATGGTATCCCATTTAGCATTAGGTAAAATAGATGCTCTTAAAAAGATATATACAGAGGTAAATCAGCGCAGTATTTTCAATATAAATCCATTTAGAATATTAAATAAAAATGGAGTAACTATTGTAAATATTCGTCATACTGCTACCATTTTAAATTTTCTTAAAGGAAGTAAAACCTTTGGAGAAAGCAAAAACTTAAGAAAATTAATCTCAAAAAATATTACTAGAGATATCTATGATGCTATTCTTAAAGAAAAAAAAGAGGTTATTGTTACTGTTTCTAACTTTACAGCAAATCGAATAGAATATAAATCAATTCGAAAATATAATTATGAAGATTTTTGTGATTGGATCTGGGGTTCCTGTAATTATATTCCCTTTATGAGTTTATTGGAAAAAAATGGCCATCAATATGGAGATGGCGGTTTTGGTTGTTTAATCCCTATTAGAGAGGCCATTGAAAGAGGAGCAAAGGTAATTGATGCTATAATTTTAGAAACTGAGACTACACAAATCAATAGAATGCCTGCAAAAAATCCATTTTCATTATTATTTACAATTCAAGAATTTATGATGGAGCATGTTGAGAAACATAACATCACTATCGGTAAACTTTCAGCTAAACAAAGGGGAGTACAGTTAAACTTATATTATACTCCAACAGTTTTAACAACTAATTCATTAGTATTTGATGCAAAAAAAATGGCTAAATGGTGGAAATCTGGTTATGATTATGCTAAAAAAAGAGAACAAGAAAGTTTTAGTGAATTCAGAGCAGATATAATAAATGCTTAAAAACTTTACTTGTCCTTTAGCTTTATAAACATATTGCCTTTCATTGGATTTATTGCTTTAGAATCATTTATTTCTTCCAAGTCAAGGATAGAATTTGTTTTATAATTTCCAGACCTACCACCAGTGGTAATTAAAAAAATAGTTCTATCCAATAATGGATCGCTTCTTTCGCCAAGTACACCAAGATTATTATAATCTTCTGGGAATGCAATAGTGGGTTCAATACCATCAGGTTGATTAGAATTATCTTTATTTTTTATTTCTAAGACAAGCGGTTGTAAAGCCCAAGAATGATTTGAAGCTAAATTATCTCCAGTTCTTGTATAGTTGTCTGAATCATAAAGCGTTACTGATCCTTGTACCTTTCCAGTAGTCTTTTTACCTACAGAACTTACAGAAATGTAAGAAGATAAACTATTCATAACCAATTCTGAGGCTGAAGCTGAGCTACCTGATGTAATAAAATAGACACGATTTAAGTTCAAAGAATTAATAGGT
>Ga0233394_1000108_pt1 | contig 27110 bp, 28 predicted proteins | sample 24DmetaG_FD_190481 | JGI IMG/M metagenome (GOLD analysis project Ga0233394, IMG submission 190481) | Seawater microbial communities from Monterey Bay, California, United States - 24D | ecosystem: Environmental > Aquatic > Marine > Coastal | place: USA: California | collected 2016-11-02 | reverse complement strand
TAAAATTAGTTTTTTCATAACTGGACAGCTCATTCAAAGATAGGTAAAATAATACCAAAAAAAACGTGTAGATTAGCACAGTTTCAAACCCTAGGCATATCTTCTTCTTTTAATTCAGCTATTTCTAAACCTCTTAAATATGTTAAACTAACATTTATTGATGAATGACCCATAGCTTTCTGTAGCTTGGTAATAGAGCCTGTTCTTTTAAATATTTCTATAGCTCCAGAGTGTCTAAATGAGTAAAGCGTTTGTCCTTGTTCAAGCACGTTAGATTGTCTCTTAAAACGACTCCAAAGGGTCTTAAAATAGTCTTGATTTAAAGGTTGAGGTCTTCCAGAAAAGATATTATGATGAGGTTCTCCTTTTACAAGTAATTGTCTAACATAAGATGGTACAGGAACAATTCTATTCCTTCCAGATTTATTTCTATTTCCTGATAAATGAATGTATTTAAGGTTATCTGAAAAGTCAGACCAAGTAAGTTCTCTTATCTCACGATGAGGTCTTAAAAGACATCCATAGGTCATCAAACAGCATAAGTAAAGTTGTTTGTTGTATGCTTTAATAGCTTCAAGTATTTCATTGATATTATCAAAGGGCTTGTGCATTTGAGCATTCGTTCTTTTTGACTTTATTCTTTGCATTGGATTGGATGTCATTCCTATTTTTCTTGCTTCATTTATCAACGAACATAACCTCAATCTATATGTGTTATAGGAACTTTCTGAATTGTATTTATTTAATACTGTTTCTATATGCAGAGGTTGAATAGGGGAGTCTTTCAGTTCTTCAATAAGTTTGATAAATATAAACTTTAACATCTCTTTATATTTCTTGGTATAGTTTTCTTTGAATTTGTTTCTTAGAGCCACTGTTAAGTAATCTTTATCTGTCATATTAGGTTTTATGAGATTGGATACTTTAAGTTGCTCAAAGGTTAAGCCACTAATTAAAAACTGATATACTTCTGATGCTAATAGATTACCAATTCTAAGACGTTCAGAAACAGGGTAGGAGTTGGGATAGATTTCGACATTTATTTTAGACCCATTAAACAATCGATACCGTTTGTTGTTTTGATAAAATGTTACATAAACTCTACTTTCAGAATTTACTTTTACTTTTGGATAATTTGCTTTCATTTGGCACACTTTTGACACATTAAATATTAATTAATGGTTAAGTGTTTGATAATGAGTAGCTCAGCTGGATAGAGCACCTCCTTTCTAAGGAGGCGGTCATAGGTTCGAATCCTATCGGGCTCACTTAAAGCTTCACAGAAATGTGAGGCTTTTTTGTTGCTTTAAACTCAGTAGGAGTAAGGGTTGATAACAATTCATACTTTTCTTAAAAACACTTAACACACTTGTAAATCTAAGTATTAATTTTATTGTAATTTTTGACGCACATTTGGCACACATTTAATTTTTTACAGATTTATTACTAATAAATTAAATGTTGAAGACAACTTTAATCTACAAATCAAAAAAAACGTAAATCACAGACAATTCTTTTTTCTTTAATTAAGCTATTTTTCAGCCTATTATACAGTAGATTTACATTTATTATATTTGACTAAATAAACAATATGAAAAAATACCTACTTAAATACTCCTTCGAATTTTTAGTGATAGTAATGGGTATATCAGTTTCTTTTTGGTTGAATAATTGGAATGAAAGTATTAAGAAAACAAGTTTAGAAAAAAAATTTATAGCAAGTGTAAAAGATGATCTCAAGCAAGATAAAGAATTTATAAAGCTGGTTATTAATGGTATGGATCCAAAAATTCAAGTATATCACACATTGATTAATGAAATGGATGATTTATACTTTGGTAACAGAAAATCCCTTGATTCTTTATTTGGTATCTATTCAAAAAGTCAAAGGACATTTTATCCAATATTTGGTTCTTATGAGTCTGCAGTTTCAGGAAATCAAATAACTGTATTTAATAATAAAAAATTAATTCAGAAGATTATAAAACTCTATAATTCAAGATATGATCGATTAAAAGATAATAGTAGAATTACAGATGAAAGATGGGATTTTTTTACAAAAAAATATAGTGGTCAATTTAGACAGTTAAGGTTTACGGATATGGAAACTAAACAGCGATCTGAATTTCTGAATGATATGCACTATCATTTTGCTCAATTAAGATTTTATAAATCGCAATTAAAAACTACGTTAAATGAAATAGATGAAATATTAAATGAATAATATTAAATTTTAGACAACTCCTCCTGTTTTAATTCTACTATTTCTATTTCACATAAAATAGTTACATTTAAAAAATGAAAAAGAAACTTATAAAGTATAGTTTAGAATTTCTGGTTATTTTTTTAGGGATTTCCTTGTCATTTATTATAAATAATTGGAATGAAAATAAAAAAAGAAAGATAGTAGAGATTAAACATCTTAAAGAATTAAAAAGTGACATAACAGAGACGCTAAAAGAGGCTAAGTCTGATGAAAAATTAAATATTTTAGACATACAGAGTTCTAACTATTTACAAGATTTTTTCTTTCAAAATATACCTTACAACGATTCTCTTTCCTATCACTTTTACAGAACTACACAGCATTATCAAATGTATCCAAAAACAAGTGCTTTAGAATCTATAAAATCTATTGGTTTAGATATTATATCTAATGATAGTATAAGGCTTAGAGTCACAGATTTTTATCAAGTTCATATCCAAAATTTAGTAGATGTAGGAAGAGTCTCACAAGGTCAAACAAATTTTGCTAATTCACTTTGGCCATATTTTGAAAACCATTTTAAACCAATAAATAAGTCTATAAGAAAAGACAATGATTGGTATAGTGATACTATCTATGCGAAGTATCCACCAAAAAAATGGCAGGTATTAGATGTTGTAAAACTTCAAAAAGATTATAAACTACAGTTATTACTAGATAAGAAGATGTTAGACCGTCAGGGATCAGTTGCATATTCTAATAGAGTGTTAATTAAAGGGGAGGAACTACTCAAATTAATTAGTAAGGAACTTATGAAATACGATAATTAAAATTTTTACAGTTAATTTTTTTAATAAACTCAAACCACGTAAATAGGTTAAACTTACGTTTGTAGATTTAAAGCTTCACAGAAATGTGAGGCTTTTTTGTTGGTTAAAACTCAGTAGGAGTAGGGGGTTAACAAACTAATTCCTTTTCTTTAAAACACTTAACGTTTTGTAAATTTAAGTTATTCTTAAATATAACTAAAACTCAAAAAGTCAAATATCTTTTCACTTAAAATCCATTATACGAGTAGAAAATTTAAAAAATAGTCCTTTAAGGTATATATTAAACTTCTTTATATTTGTTAGCCAATCTAATAAACCCTTGCTATGAAAAAACTTCCTCTACTACTATCATTTATAATTTTGTTTCAAAGTTGTTATAGTTATAAGACAGTAAACTACACTAGTATTCCAATTGAAAAAAAACAAAAGTTTAAGGTAAAAGGAGTTGGAGGAGCAAATATTGAAGGAACATTATTTTCTAAAAATGAGCAAATATTGACTTTAGATAAAAATGGTCAACTCCAAAAAATTCCTGTAAGTGAAATTTACGAAGTCAAAATTAGAAAGTTTTCAATCTTAAAATCTTTTGGATTAGTAACTCTTATTTTAATAAGAATTTTTGATACTGGTGTTATTAACTAAAAAGATTATCAATTAACTTTTTTATTAAAATAAATATACTAAAAATGAACAAACACGCCTGGCCTAGCCTTAACATACACCATTCCAAATTATATAAAATTGCATACACTTAAAACACTCTTTTAAATTACTAGTCTATCCGCGTTATTTTTTCCAAGTATATAGGTTAAACTTATATTTTTTAAATTTGAGTATGAAATTAAAAAAATGGAAGGCATTAATCTTTATGCAAATTACACTTGTATTAAACTTTATAATTCTTGGTTATTTTCTTTCTGATGAGCCCGAATACAAAAACATTATTATAATACTTTGTTCAATTGGGGCATTAGCTTGTGCTTATGATGCTTTAAGGATATACAGAAAGAATAGAAACTAAACCAAAGGCATATCCTATTCCTTAAATTCGTATAAGTTCTAAACCTTCTGCGATGAGTTAAAACAAGTTTAAATTAAATTTTTATAAATTGTGATGATGAAAAAAATAATTAGAACTCTTAAAGATAATTTACTAATATTAGTTGGTTTAACATTAGGGTTAGATGTCTTACTTGATGCATTAGATATTCAACCCCCAATTATGTTAGTAATGATTTGGTTAGGATTGCTTATAACTTTACTTGTTTGGGGTGGAATTGAATTTGCAAAGAAAAACAAAAGAAACCACTAAACCATAGGCAACTCTTCTTCCCTTAGTTCAGCTATTTCTATACCTCTTACATAGTATTTCTTCATTAATACATAATTAATTGTAAATTGCAATTTAATATGTGTATATTAATACAATTATGAAAAATTTTTCTTCATTACTATTAATTTTTATTTTATTTCAAAGTTGTTTTAGTTACAAAACAGTAGATTTCAATAGTATTCCAATTGAAAAAAAACAAAAGGTTGAGGTAAAAGGAGTTGGAGGAACAAATATTAAAGGAACATTAGTTTCTAAAAATGAGCATATATTGACTTTAGATAACAATGGTCAACTCCAAAAAATTCCTATAAGTGAAATTTACGAAGTCAAAGTTAGAAAGTTTTCAATCTTAAAATCTTCTGGATTACTTGCCAGTTCAGCATTATTAGTAACTGCTGTGCTGTCTGCTATTCTTATAGCGGCACTAATAGTTTTGTAGGAATATCTTCTTCCTTCTATTCAGCTATTACTTTTTATGTCTTTAGCTACATTAAAAAAATATTAAGTCAATTATCATTAAAAATGTAATAATTTGGATTTTTATAGCATTGGCATCAAGTCTTTAATACAAACCGTAGGCAACTCTTCTTCTTTTAATTCAGTAATTCTTATATTTAGCTTATGAGAAAAACCTGGTTACTATTAAAAGTGATTTTAGCAATACTTTTAATTTTTGGTGGTGTACAGCATTTTATAAGCCCTAATAATTATATTCCTTTTGTACCTTCTTTTTTGCCATTTACTATGGTAATTATATACATATCTGGTTTGTTTGAAATTTTATTTGGTCTTGCATTGTTTTTTAAAAAACTGGAAATCATAGGTGCTTGGGGAATTTTAATTTTAATGCTTTTATTTTTACCACTTCATATTTGGGATGTATTTTCTGAGACACCCGCTATAGGAAGTCATAACGCTGCTTTAATAAGACTACCAGTCCAATTTTTACTCATATTTATTGCTTGGAAGGTTAAAAATAATGTTTCAGCATATAAATTAATTAAACCATAGGCAACTCTACTTCTTTTAAAGTTAGCTAGTTCTAAACCCCTTAAATAGGTTATAATTTTTATTTTATTGGAATTTGCTCTATATATTAATTCCATCTATATTTACTTTAAAATAATTAGATTATGCCAACACTCGTATTCGCTAAATTTGCTATTAATGACCACGCTGGGTATTCACGCTATGTTGAGCTCGCTACACCTATATTTATTCGAGAAAAGGTAATCATTCACGCATCTGATGAAAACCCTCAGGCTTTATCTTCTGATATGCAATCCGATAAGGTAGTGCTTCTAGAATTTAGAGACCACTCCCATTTTAAGCACTTTTTCTCACAGAGTGATTATATAGAAGCAGCGAAAATTCGTGATGCAGCTTCAACAATTTCAGCTACAGTTTTTGAACGATTTGAGATGCCAAAGTAATCTTTTTACTACCTCGTCTAAGTTCTAACATTCACTATATTTGAATTATGAAAAATTTAATGTGTGTTTTGTTAGTTAGTGTGATATTTTACAGCTGTAAAAATTCTTCTACAAAAAAAAAATACGAGATTCCTTTTGAAATAACTTCTATGTACAGCAAATATGTTAGTGCTTGGAGTGATGCAGATTTTACTACTATTACCGAAGATATATACGAATTACCATTTTCTCTGTATCTTAATGATACCACTATCATATACAATAATAAAGAGGAGTTAGAGTCTTTTTTAATAAATTCATTTAATACTTTAGAGGAGAATAATTATGGTTATTCCATAACTAATAGTTGGGAGCATTATAAAAAAGACGATCATATAGTTGTCATTGAAATGAATTTTACAAGATTTTTAAAGGATAGTACAATAATGGGTGCCAAAAACAGAACAGCCACTTATATTTTAAGAAAGAAGAATGATAAATATAAGATATCGGCACTGATTCCTCATACTCCTGTTTCGGAGTAATAAAAAATAAAGTATCATATTACTTTTCAATTCTATAATTCAAAAATTTAGATTTTCCTGTTTTAGATCACTTTAATAGATTAAAAATTCATTTATTATATTTGATTGTATTAAACAATTAATTTAATAAAAATGAAAAAACTGCTCTTACTCTTAGCTCTTACAATCTTTGCTTGTGAAAGCCCAACAAAAATTTCTGAAAAAGAAGTTATGGACTCATTTAATTCTTTTTTTGAAGTCTTAGATAATGATTTAGATAACTTTGAGTCTATGGTAACTGAAGATTTTTTCATCTTTGAAAATAGCAGGCGCTATTCTAAAGAAGAATTTATTGAATTTGTAAAAACGTTCGATATTGTGAGCAGTAAGCGAACATTTGAGGATGTTGTTATAGATACTGATGTTAACTCTGCACATATTTCATTAAAACATTTTGGAGAGTTTATAGTAAATACTCCTGACGGAAAAACTAAGCTTGAGTTTGAATGGTTAGAAAGTACTTATGCGGTTAAAGTTGATAACAAACTGAAGTTTGCATTTTATTTTTCAGAAGCCATAAAAACCAACACTACCAATGTAGCATTAGAAACTATTAATTAAATGCAATGTGGCAACAAATTCTCTATACATGCAATTTAGTAGCTATTTATGGGATATATCTAGATATTAAAATTAGTCAGAAAAAGTATCTTCGAATTCGTTTTTGGTAACTTGAATTAAAATATAGTAGGCGAGGTACGCAAGTTTATTCACCCAATTAGTTAGCACAACGTTGATGTATATGGTTTGTTGCGTGTTTCAAGCAAATAATTTAGTAAATAATTACCGACCAAGAAAGTCCGCGAGGATTTTCGTAAGTAGGCTAGAACTAGCAATAAATTATATACGGTGTTGTAAGCAGTTTTAATTTTTGATGTAAATATACCAGTCATATTCAGCCGGATTACCATAACCAACACTAGGTGTGTAAAGGAATAAGTTAATCTCCCCTCGTGGATTCGATTTTCTATAGTTTTCAACAACCTCTAAATTTTTAATGGAATTCCATATACTAAAATAATCAATGGTTTCAGGATAATAGGCAAACTCCCAGTACATTACTGTTTTGAACATACTAAATTCTGGCAACTCTAAATTTTTGTCAATTGTAGCGAAACTCTCTGGCAAATCTATTTCTGTTGGATAAGACATTTCACCTCTTCCAGCCCAAATAATTGTCCCGTCAAAAATCTTTTCATTCAGTTCGTTATAATACAATTGAATATCTCCAAAATCTACTGGTGTATTATAAGTGGATGAAATAGTGAAACTTTCGGATGTTGAGAACTCGAATTCCTTTCCTCCTTCAAATTCGTTTGTTAGAAAATCGACTTTTAACAGAATCACTTTATTTGCTTCATTTAGGATAACAGGTTCGCTATCATTATCACAAGAGAACACAAGAACGGCAAATAGAATAAATATTATTTTTTTCATAATTAAGAGTTTTTTTTTAATAGATGCAAAAATGTTCAAAAGGTTGCGTTAAATTGCTTACAACTCGTTATATAACATATAAACCTATTAGTAACAGGTAAATAGTACCGGATAATACAACTTTATGTCATCTTATCAAAGATAAAAAAATAAACAGTATGCTTGTAGGTATAAATACCTGTTTTGTAGGAGTATTTAAAGAAAAGGATCAAGGCTATTTGCAAGAAAAAACCTTCACCACTAGTTGCAAACTAGCGGCAGCCAAGCCTAAGAATTACTTAGGTCCGCTGGGGTGTATTAAAAATAGAGTAGTAGGGGTATAAAAATTTACCTACCCACTTATTTACTGTCTAAAAAACTAAAGGGAGCGTTATGCTAACTTTAATTTATTACATTTACTTTTTTCAAATCAACTATCAATTATGAGTAATAAAGCATACACTATTTTTATAAGTTTTATTGTAGCATTGGGAGGGTTTCTATTTGGTTTCGATGCAGGAATTATTTCTGGTGTTATGTCTTATGCCGGTCCAGAATTTAATTTAAATGAAATAGAATCTGGATGGGTAGTTAGCGCTCCTTCTTTTGCAGCCATGTTTGCGATGTTGTTTTCAGGAAGAGTAAGCGATCTTTTTGGAAGAAAAAAAATGTTGATTTTTGTTGCTTTCTTATATGCCATTTCTGCTGTTTTATCTGCCATAGCCATTTCTTATGAAATGTTGTACATAGCTAGAATAATTGGTGGTATTGCTTTTGGTGCAGCATTGGTATTAGCACCGATGTATATTGCAGAAATTTCAACTGCAGAGAATAGAGGTAAATTAGTATCTCTTCAGCAATTAAATATTGTTTTTGGTTTTTTTGCTGCCTTTTTAAGTAATTACTTTTTTAATAAATACAACACCTCTGAAAGTACTTTTTTGACTGACGAGAATGTTTGGAGATGGATGTTGGGAGTAGAGTTTCTTCCAGCAGTAATTTATTTTATGTTTCTATTTTTTGTACCTAAAAGCCCTAGATGGTTGTTTTTAAATAAAAATTATGATGCTGCCAAAAAAGTGTTGATTAAAATTCATGGGAATGAAAGAGGTGAAAAAGAGAATGCGGCAATTGAAAAAAATATACAAGCTGAAAAAAACAAAGAATCATTAAAGCTATTATATCTATTAAAACCCTCTCTTCGTTTTATTTTAGTAGTTGGTTTAGTAGTTGGTGTGCTTCAGCAAATTACGGGTATAAATGCAGTGTATTTTTATGCAACTTCTATTTTTGAGCAAACTGGTATTGGAACGGATGCCGCTTTTTCTTCTGGAGTTTTACTAAGTTCTATTTCTGTAATTTTTACTTTTATAGCCATTTACCTAATAGATAAAATGGGAAGAAGGCCCCTGTTATTAGCTGGTACAGCAGGAATAGCAATTAGTTTATTAGTATGTGCTTACGGTTTTAATCAGGCAACATATCAGCTAACCTCAGAAAAGATAAACCAATTAGAATTTAAAGAATCTCAACAGTTACTCCCTTTCATCGATACAGTTTATGATAGTGATATTGCTTTTAAAAACGATTTAAAAGAGGCGCTAGGAAATAAGGTATATAGTAAAAATGATGGAGCAATTTTAGAGGTGGCAACCTCAATTAATGCCACATTAATATTAATTGGTATTTTAGGATTTATAGCCTGCTTTGCATTTTCACTTGGTCCGGTGATGTGGGTGTTATTATCAGAATTATATCCACTAAAATATAGAGGTTTAGCAATTGGTGTTATCGCTTTTGTAAACTCTCTTATTAGTTCTCTAGTTCAATTGGTTTTTCCATGGGAATTATCTACTTTGGGCAATTCACTTACCTTTTTTATTTTTGGGATGATTGCTCTCATTGGATTTTTTATCATGGTAAAAATAGTACCAGAAACCAGAGGGAAATCGTTGGAAGAATTGGAGGAAGAGTTTGTTGTAAATTAAATATAATTTTGATTTATTAAGAAGTTAAGAGTTAATCGAAAAATAAATTTATGTAACCTATTTCGTAATATAGACTCAACTCTTCCTGTAATTTTCAAAAAAATAATCCCTATTTACTCCCTTTTTTATTAAATACAATTCCATAAAGGAATTGCATTAATTATTTTATTATTATTCAAACAAATATCTAGTATGAGCTTAATGGGTTTAAAAAATTTAAAAGATACTAAAATTGGAAAATTAAGCTATTTAAAATATGGTCTTGGTGAAATTGTCCTTGTAGTAATTGGAATTTTAATAGCTGTTCAAATAAATAATTTAAATGAGGAGTATAAAGAGAAAAAAGTAAAAAATGATTTCTTAATTAATTTAAAAGAGGAAATTATTTTAGATACCCTGCTGTTATCAAATAAAATAGTTGAATTTGAAAATGTTAATGAATCAATTTCTAAAGGAATATTATTATTAAATAAAAAAACACATTCATATCTAGAGACTTCTAATTTTGAAAATGCAATTAGTAGAATTATGGTGTTAACTCCCTTAAATAAGAATACTAATAAAAATAATAGTAAAATATCTAATGGTATTATTGAAGACGTTAATTTAAATAATCTTATTATGGAATATTATGAAAAAATTAATTATCATAATGAAGTAATGAGGAAGTTTGGCGAAACACTTCAATTAATATATATCAATCAAATAAGTCCTTACATCAAAATTAATTCTCAAAACAGAGAGTATTCATTAGAGTTATTAAAAGATAATTATGCATTTAATAATGCTTTTTATATTTCTTTAGGATATAGAGAGCAATCTATAAAATGGTTAAAAATTCAAAAGACTCTAGCCCTGGAAATTTTAAAAAATCTTTAGTTTTAAGATTAAAACAGTACTATTCATAAGTTACCTTACACCCTCCCTTGCCAGTAGATAATTGAAGTCTGTCATCATTGCATAATTCATTAATAATACCAACTATATTGGGCTCCGTAACATACGAAACTTGATGTATTCTTCTAATTTTATTAGGATGAATAAAATTTCTGGGCTTCGGATTTATGTTAAATTGTGTCATTAAAAAAGGAATCTTTATTTGTCTAGGAAAAAGAAGTTTCCATTTTAAAATTCTATTCATTGGATCTATTCTTTTGCTTTGAGTAACAAAATATTTTTCTCCAAGTTGTTTTAATAGGTTTTTTTCAGCTCTAAAATTAGAAGTGTTATTTTCTAAACAAATTTCAAAAAAACCTTCCTCAGTATTTTCCCACGAAGTAAACCTTTCTGCCAAATAACCCTTGCCAATCAATCGTAATATTAATTTCATGAAAGAGGAAACAGGTGCTTTTTCTAAAATTTCTATATAAGGCCCTTCAGAAAAATAGATTAAGGCATTGTGGGGCTTTTTTTTAGAACCATATTCAACCTTAAATCCAGATTTTTCAAATTCTTCAAAAGTCTTTTTTAAATCATTTGTTTTAAATAATACATGACTAACTTTCATATGTAACTATTAACTAGGGGTTTGAAGTAATCTTTATGTTAATTGAATTGGAATAGTTTGTTTGGTTTTTCTGCTTTTTTCAGCCATAAAGCCCATGATATGGCTTTCTACAGATGCATCAATTGTTGAAGTTAACAGATTAGGATCTTGTTTTTTTACAGCGTTAATAAAATCTGTAACTAGGCCCCAGTCTCCACCACCATGACCACTTCCCTGATAGCCACTATTGTTATCTTCGTCAACAGAAATATCCCATTTTGTTATGGTGCCTGTTAAGAAATCTGTGTGCGTAAATTCTGTCATATCTCCAGTTATATCTCCGTGTGAACCCATAATTCTTGTTCTTCTACCATGATAGGATGTAAAAGCCTCCATAGAAAAATTAGCAGTAATTTCATCCTCAAACTCCATGGATGTTACATAATGATCTGGTTGATCATTTTCCATTCTATAGACACATCGTCCATAATTTGTGGTTTTTAATTGTTCTAGCAAATATTCTTCATGTTTAGAGGTATCATCTGGAAAGTCAAAAACAGAAGACCAACCACCTGGTTGATTATAAATTTTTAAAGCAGAATAGGGGCATGTTTTTTCTACGGCACAACCATCTGTACATCTATTGGTACTTCCTTTTGGAGCATTTTCTTTTTTAAACCATTTTAAACTTCCAAATGCAGCTATACTCTTACATGGTTTGTCTATTATCCATCTTAATATATCTAAATCATGACAAGATTTAGCAAGAATAATTGGTGTTGTTTCTTTAGAATTATGCCAATTGCCTCTTACATATGAATGAGACATATGAATATGTTCAATAGGTTCTAAATGCTGAATACTAATTAGCTTTCCGATAGATCCAGATTGAATCATTTCACGTAATTTTATAAAATAAGGTGCATATCGTAATACATGACATACAGCAACAATTCTACCCGTTTTATTCGCTAAATTTAAGATATCTAGGCATTCCTTTTCAGTAGGAGCAATCGGTTTTTCTAACAAAACATCGTATCCCATCTCAAGAGCTTTCATGCAAGGCGCATAGTGTAAATCATCTGGCGTAGAAATAATTACAGCATCAGCAAATTTAGGTCTATCAAAAACGTGTTCCCAGGTGTCAAATCTATTTTCGTCTACTATGGTATGTTTTTTTGCGTATCGTTTATTTCTAATAGCTATGGGCTCAGCCACACCAATAATATTTAATTCTTTTGGGAATTGTAACCCATAATTACCATACACATTTCCTCTACCTCCAGCACCTAGAGTAATTGCAGTTACAGGATTTTTAATATCTGGGTTTCCAATTTCTTTTGAAGGAATTGTTTTTGAGTTAGTTTCTGTATGAGCAAAGCCGCTAAGTGGGGTAGAAAGTAGCGTAGCTCCACCAAGCCCCATTGTTAAATTTTTGATAGCTTTTCTACGATCGATTTTTTTCATAATACCTATTAGATAATTTTATATAATACTATTTTAAATAGTGTCATATGCAACTAATTTAATAAATATATATGGAATTATACAATTAGAGGTAATTCATAGGATTTTGAGAATCTATTAGTTATTTGCTAGTTAAAAAAGATAGCCTATAACTAATACCAATAGTTACCGATGGACTACTTAGGGCTCCTCCAATTGCTTTGATAAAACCTGCCGAACTTCTTAAGGCTATTTTTTTATTCAATATATAATTAAACCCTAGACTTGGTTTTAAAATGAACCCTTCTCCTGTGTCTATATTTCCTCCACCAGCACCACCTGCTAATCCTTGAAGAAATATATTTATTTTGTTATTCATAAAATAATTACTCTGTACTCCAAAACCAACAATACCCTCTGCATACGCACCCGCATTTCCAAAGTTTGCAAAAGAAGTTTGCCCAGCTACATAGATATTTTTATTAAGGAGGTAATTAAGTTGTAAAGAAATTTGATGCAAATTTTCTGTAGGATCTGTCATTCTTTTTGCATTTAAATAGGCATCTTGTTTTACAATCACCTCAATCCCTTTAAATACTGCTCTAGCATCTTTAGCTGTAGTTGAGATTCCATTAATATTGGTATAATACTTTAAACCAATACCAAAAGTAGCACTCTTAAAAAAAGAATTAGGGCTCATCATGAATCCTTTATTTATAGAAAGATAGGTGTTGTTTACAATATGTTGTTCTACAGAAATATCTGGATAGAGTAATACACCACCTTGTGAATCTACACCGCCACCTCCACCGGCACCCATTCCAAACTTTGTAAGAATATTAGTCTTATTGTTATTGAACGAAAATTGATACCCAGCCCCTAAGAGAATATCCATATATCCTGCACGAATACCGTCATAAGCACCATCAAATTTGGCAAAATAAAACCAGTTTTTATTGAGGTAAGAATTAATTTCAAAACCAACCAAACGAATGGTATTTCCTACTAAAGATCTTCCATCACCATATTTAGAATTTCCAATAACAGAGAGATTATTTAAATGAAGCATAAAAGAGGTTCTCGAGGGTTTCTGATTCCAGGATGTGGTCTTTAATTCACTGAAGATAAATTCTTTCTCACTATCTTCTATACTAGCAGACGAGAAGTGAACAGGTATTTGTAATCCAAAACGTAACTGTTGATGTTCTATGGCTCCTTTATCAAAAAAATTAATGTAACTATAGCCAGTGGTGAACAAAAATTTTTTAAATTGAAATCCTACATCTAAATGTGGTAATATAAAAGCACCACCACCATCTGGAGCTCCTGCACCTCCTCCGCCTCCAAAATGAAGACCAGTATCTATGAAAATGTTTTTAGTAAGGTAGTTTTTGTATCCTGCATTTACCCCTAGAGTAAAAAAACCACCGCGTATTCCTCTTACTGATCCATAAATGCCAAGACCAGTATAAAATTTTTGAAAAGAGGCATTGTAATGAATTCCGGTAAGCCCCATATGAATTTCATTAAACCCCTCGTCTGTTGTAGGCATATCTACTGATAAATAATCAACCGCAAAAAATCCTTTTTGAATATTTTTTATTGGAATATTCTTTTTTTCTTGACTTTGAGATAAACTAGCGCAAAGAATAAGTAAGACAACTACTATTTTTTTCATCTTATTTTTTATGAATTGTTATAATAATGGTTTTTGAGGTTGGTGTATTACTAATTCTAGCTTTGCTTTGAATAGGCACCAAAACATTAGCCTCAGGAAAATACGTAGCTGTACATTGTTTTGGAATGCTGTATGGAATTACAAGGAATTTTTTTGCGGTACGTTTCTCTTTATTAAAATGACTGACCAAATCTACAGCATCTAGTTTTTCTAATCCTTGTTCTTTCATGTCTGTAGGATTCATGAAAATAACCCTACGCTCATTGACAATGCCACGATATCTATCATCTAGCCCGTATATAGTCGTATTGTATTGATCATGTGTTCTAATGGTCATCATCATAAATTGATCCTTTTTCAGGGTGATATCTGAAATCCTATTGAGTGTAAAATTAGCTTTGCCTGTTAGCGTAGGAGAGAAGTCTTTATCTCTTGCATTATTTGGTAAATAAAAACCTCCTTTATTTCTAATTCGCGTGTTGTAATTCTCAAAACCTGGAATAGTAGCCTCTATTTTGTTTCTGATGTTGTCATAGTCTTTAATCAATTCAGACCAATTGAGAGTACAGTTAGACAGACTAGCTTTTGCCATACCAGCTACAATAGCTGGTTCACTCAGTAAGGATTCAGACAAAGGTGCTGCATGTCCAGAGGAAGAATGTACAACTCCCATTGAGTTTTCTACACTTACAAATTGAACTCCTTTTTCTTGAATATCTTTTTCAGATCTTCCTAAGCATGGAAGTATCAATGCTTTTTTTCCGTGAATTAAATGACTCCTGTTTAATTTGGTAGATACATGAACGGTTAGTTCGCAATTTTGAAGGGCTTCAGCAGTATATTCCGTATCTGGAGTAGCAGAGAGAAAGTTACCACCCATACCAATAAAAACCTTCGCTTTTTTTTGATGCATTGCTTCAATGGCATCTACTACGTCAAGTCCATTTTTTCGAGGAGCTTTGAAATTAAATTCTTTTTCTAAATTATCTAAAAATTCTTTTTTGGGTTTTTCCCAAATACCCATTGTTCTGTCTCCCTGAACATTTGAATGACCTCTAACAGGGCATGTGCCGGCACCTTGTTTACCAATACTGCCTTTTACTAATAATAAATTTACAACTTCACGTATATTATCTACAGAGTTTTTGTGTTGGGTTAATCCCATGGCCCAGCAGATAATTATTTTTTTCTTTGCTGCTATTAATGTTGTAGCTTCTTTTATCATCTCAAAATCTATACCTGTCTGAGGAATTAATTCTTCAATGGAGTAGGTTTCTAAATCTTTAATAAAATCATCATATCCTAAAGTATTTGAATTGATGAATTCATGGTCAAAAATAGTTCCGGGAGATTTTTGTTCTTTTTCCCACAATAATTTTAAAATTATTTTTAGTAATGCAACATCTCCATTTATTTTTACTTGCAAAAAAATATCGGTTAGTTTCTGTCCTTTACCAATCCATTTAAGAGGATTCTGAGGATCTTTATACCTCATTAAACCAACTTCAGGTAAAGGGTTAATTGTAATGATTTTACCCCCTCTTTTTTTTGTTTTCCCCAATGCAGTTAACATTCTAGGATGATTTGTGCCTGGGTTTTGCCCCATCACTATAACCAATTCTGCATGATTAAAATCTTCTAAGGTTACAGATCCCTTTCCAATACCTAGAGTTTCGGTAAGAGCCACGCCACTAGACTCATGACACATATTTGAACAGTCGGGTAAGTTGTTGGTGCCAAACTTTCGTACAAATAATTGATATAAAAAAGCAGCTTCATTACTTGTTCTTCCGGAAGTATAAAAAATAGCTTCATCAGGTGATGGTAATAATTTTAATTCTCTACCTATCATACTAAAAGCATCTTCCCACGAAATTTCCTCATAATGGTTTCTTCCCTCATAAACAACAACTGGATGCGTAATTCGCCCTTTCTTTCCTATTTCATAATCAGATAATTTTGATAATTTTGAAATTGAATGGGTAGCAAAAAAAAGAGGTGAGACTCTGTTTTTTGTTGCTTCTTCTGCTACAGCTTTAGCTCCATTCTCACAATATTCTGCTAGGAAAGCTCTTTTCTCGTCAGGGTCTGGCCAAGCACATCCTGGACAATCAAATCCATTCTTTTGATTTAAATTAGCTAACAAACCAATGCCTTTTTTTAAGCCTACTTCATCTTTTATATGAGTAATAGCAGATTTTATAGCCGTAAAACCAGTTGCTGAGGATGGAATTTTTTCTAATTCTATACCTGTCAGTTTTTTAGGTGGTTGTGCATGTATTTTTTTACTACTCATATTTTATTTTTTTTCTAAAAAGCTAGGATTGGCATAAATAGTCATTTTATCTTCTCTTGTAAACCCTATCAAGCAAATACCAAATTCTTTAGCAAAATCTACTGCCATTGATGAACAGGCTGAAACAGCAACTATTACTGGTATTTTTGCCAAAAAAGCTTTGGAAACAATTTCATAAGAAACACGCCCGCTTACTAATAAATACATTCCGCTTTTTAATAGTTGTTTTTGCAATAAACTACCTATACATTTATCTACTGCATTGTGTCTTCCAATATCTTCCCTGCTAGCAAGTAATTTAAATTGATTATTAAAAATACCTGCAGCATGACTCCCACCAGTTTTTTTAAAAGTTTCTTGCTCCTTTTGTAAAGGAGCAAACATCTTTAATAAGTTTTCAGAAGAAAAATTTACTTTTTTTTCAATTTTATCACCGCTAACTTTTATGTCCTCTAGTTGTTGTTTCCCACAAATACCACAGGAGGAAACAGACAATAAGGTTCTTTTATTTAAGTACCCTTTTCCCAAAACACTTGGAGTTATCGTTACATTTACAATACTAGGATTATTAAATTTTTCTTCAATAACTTCAAAAGGTATTGGTAGCGAGTTTTTATAAATATCTTCGGCATACAATAACCCAAGAACCAGATCTTGATCATTCCCTGGAGTTCTCATGACTACCGTATACGGTTCGGTATTTATATTGATTTGTAATGGAGCTTCTATTACCAATTCATCTGTAGTGATTGATTGTTTTTTATTAATAACATGAAGCCCTTTGTAGGTATTTGTTTGCATGAGATAACCTATAAAAAAGTTATGATAACAAACTTAGTGAAAAATATGGTATAAATAATTAAAAGCCTTTATTTATAGGAGTTCATAGTGTATTTAAATTTTAATAAATACGGCTTAACTATAGTTTTTTACAATAGATACAACTAAAGTTATTATGAATATTTGTCGTAAAAAACAAATAGTCATCTCCACCATCTTTAATTTTTAGTTCTTTTCTTATTTGAGCAACACTCTTGTGAAAATTCCTAGTGGTAATGTTCGCTTTTTTGTTGGGTAACAGTTTTACTATTTTCTTTTTATCATAGGGAAGAACAGCGAGTATTTTAAACCCTCTTCCTGGGAATTTTATATTTTTTTTTGATGTATATAAATGTGAATGTTGATGGATTTTGTAAACATCTAACTGTGTTGTAATTTTATGAAAACCTCCAGATTTAAGGATAGCTGCATTAGGTTCATATAAGTAATCTAGGGGTTCTTGATAATTATATATTGATTTTTCATTGAAGACAAAATTAAATTTTTGAATATTTTTATTTGAAAAATTTATAGTATTTATTTTTATTTCTCCATTGTATTCTTTTTCTAGAAGGTATAGTAATTCTTTTACATCATTGTTAATGGCTATGATGTGAATTTCTTTTACAAATTTTAGTTCTTTAGTTGCGCTTGTAATGTCTAGAATTGGGGAGTTTTTAATGAGTATTGTTTTTGTTTTGTTAAATAACAAATCAATATATTTTGGGATATTTGGTTCACAATCCTTTAATAAAAAAACTTTTCCCTTAGAATCACTTCTTCTAGAAGGATCTACATAAATAACATCAAAAGAGTTACCAGCTTTTTTAAGGTATTCAATTCCGTTTTCAGCTAAACAGGTAATATTTGTTTTGTTTAGTTGTTTAAAATTGTGTGCTGCTATTTTAGAGAGATTAGCATCTATTTCACAATGATCAACGGTGCTAAAAGAGGAAGAAAAGTAAAAAGAATCTACCCCAAAACCACCTGTTAAATCTAAGAGTCTATTTCCTGAAACCAGAGAAGCTTTATACTTAGCTGCAGTCTCTGACGATGTTTGTTCTATACTTACTTTTGGTGGATAATAAATATTCTTAGTATCGAACCAACTTGGTAATTTTTTTTCTGACCTCTGCTTGCAAATCACCTGATTGGCAACTTCTTGTACTGTTACTTCTTCAAATGGAACACCTTTTAAAATTAATTTATGAATATCAGATTTTAAATGGTTGTTAATATGCTCTTGAATGTCCTGTTGTAAAATTCTTTCGTTCAATAGTTTAAATTTCCTTGGTAAGTGATGAAACAATTTTATTATCAGACATAAATTCCTTTAAGATAACCTTTAAAACAGTATAGGAAGGAACGGCTATAATCATTCCTAAAGGACCAGCTAATAAACCGCCAATAATAATTATTAAGAAAATTTCCAATGGATGAGACTTCGTAGTCTTTGAGAATATGATGGGCTGACTCCCAAAATTATCTCCAACCTGAGCCATGATAAAACCAATCATAACATAAATTGTTTTTGGAAGAATCTCTGATTGAAAGTCAAGGTTTTGACCCAGGCCACTTGTCATTGTTAGAACAATCATTAGAAATGCACTTATTAAAGGTCCAATGTAGGGTATAATGTTAAGTAGTGCACACAAAAAAGCGATTACAACTGCATTAGATACTCCAACGATTAATAGTATTAGGGTGTAAATAACAAACAAAATAGAAATTTGAATGACCAAGCCAATAAAATATCGTGATAATAAATCGTTTATTTTTTCCAATGAGTGAGAAAATTTGTTTTCAGCACCTTGAGGTATCAATGTTAATAAAGCATTTTTAAATAGTCTACTATCTTTCATAAAAAAGAAAGTGATAAATAAGACAGAGAAAAGTCCAATACTGAAGGACCCGAGTGCTCCTACTATTGAATTGAGTACATTTGGAATAGTTTTTAAACTAGTAAAAACATCGGCACTTTGTAATTCACTTAAAATATTAATATTCTTAGAGGTGAAGTAATCATTCGCTTGTGTAATTAGGTTCCCTATATTTTCTTCTAATGCTGTTGTTTTTAGTAAAGAAAGGCTTTCTCCTTGTTCTATAACCAAAGGGATGAACATTCCAGTAATTCCGAGAATTAGAGTCACAAAAAGAACCATTGTACTAATAACGGCAACAATATTAGGAAATTTAAGTTTTTTTCTTAAAAATAAAATGATGGGTTTTGCAATCAATGCAATGATGGCAGCTATAATTATATAAGCCAAAACAGATTGAATGGTCAATAAAAAATACCCAAGCCCAATAACTCCCAGTATGATAGCTACTGCTCTTAAAATTCCGTTTGAAATTATTTTTGAATTCATTTAATTATATCCTTTTACATCTCCCATACTTAGCATGTTTCCGCTAGAAAATGTGTGATTTTTTGGTAATAAAGTACCTGATGCTGTTTCTATCCAGTCTTCCCATGTTGCTGAAACTCCATTCATTTTCATACTAGGAACATACATTTTGTAACTAGTTGGGAGGTTGTTTTCATCTAAGATCCATGTGTAAGAGTCTCCTGGTGTAGAACCTCCAACAGAATATTTTACATGCAATGCCTCCTGACCATCAATCATCTCAATACTGCGATAAATTCCAGGTTCAAATAATTTATGAGGGGCAACCAACCAGAAACTATCATTATTAAACAAATTGAAAGCTCTTTTTACAAGATTTTCATTATATGAAACTTCTTTATCATTGAGATACACACTACTTTTAGTTAAATCATTTGGATGTAATAGTACGCTAGCATCGTTCCATTTCACTTCTACGATATGTTGTTTTTTGTCCCATTTATAAAAACGCTTTTTTCTGAAACTCCAGTCTATGTAACGAGTGTTTTTATAAGCTTCATGTTTAATAGCATTTAAAATAGTATGAGCTAATTTATCTGCATCAGGGTTGTATGCCTTCACTTCACCCATGTCTATTTTCATTCCAAAAAGTGAGAGTGTGTGCGATGTAGGTAATCTAATTCCAGAATCTGCAGTTATATAATCATTCCAAGTTGCAGATACTCCACCAATTGGAATAATTTGTGTCCACATTTTAAATGAAACAGGCATATAATTTTCGTCTAAAATCCATAAATAAGAATCTCCCGGTGTTGTTCCGCCTGAAGTGTACTTTATGAGTAGTGCATCTTTATTATTAATTTTAACAATACTTCTTTCTACACCGTCATCAAATACTTTATAAGGAGCTATTAACCAAAAACTGTCATTATTAAAAAAATTGATGGCAGTTTCAATAAGTTCAGAACTAGTACCAATACTTTTTGAGTAATCATTTAAATTCACAGTAACTGAGATACTATCCCAAGAGACATCTACCAATCCCTGTTGTTTTTTCCATACATAATGATGTTTACCTCTGAAACTCCATTCTAATATTTCTGCACTATCAAAAGCCCTTTTATTAATGGCTGACATCATTTTTTCAGCTAATTCTTCCGCTTCCTTTCCTTGAACCCCTTTTGGTAATGCCTCATTATTTGCAATGTAATAAATTCCTATTGCTACTATTGCTACAGTTATTAATACACCTATTATTTTTAGAATTTTTTTCATATTATTAAATGCAATTTTATTTTTAAGTTGTGCGTTAAAAATCTACGAAAAACTATTATTAGCAGACATGCTAATTAAATAATTTAATTCTTTAAAAATAAAAAATTTAGATGAAGTAATGACATTCCAAAATGGAAAAAAGATTTTTAAGGGTTTTTACAGGTGAAATTTATTTATTAATCAAATTAAATTTCTTTGGTAGATTGGATGTTAAAGCTAATTTTTCTTTGGTAAATGGGTGTATAAAATCTAATTGAGAAGCATGTAAATACAACCCTTTACCTTTTAAAATTAACGATTCTATCCCATATTCTTGATCACCTAAAATTGGATTACCTATACTTAATAAATGAACTCTTAATTGATGTCTTCTTCCTGTTTTTGGTGATAGTTCAACTAAATTTAAGAATTTAAATCGATCTGATTTTACTGTATGTATTGTTCTATAGCTTGATTTTGCTTCTTTTCGGTTCACATTAGAATGAATAAACCCATCAGAGCTCATTTTTCCTATGGTAATGGCATGGTAAATTTTTTTTATTTTTTTATGTTCAAATAATTGATTTAACAATTGTATGCTAGAACTGGTTTTTCCTATTAGTAATAGTCCAGTAGTTGGATAGTCTAACCGATGAACTGGCCTAGGCTTTACAGCGTCACATTGGTTACTTTTATTTATATTTTGCTCTAATGCATTATCAATAGTTTTAAATGTATTTCCACTAACTAAAATTCCAGGAGGTTTTTCAATTACTGCTAAATAATCATCTTCAAATACAACAGAGAGTTTAAGTTTTAGTGGTTTAGTAGTTGTTTTAATTTCAGAAGAAAATAATGTTATTTTTTCTCCTCCAACAATAATTTTTGCAGTTGTTACGGGAATATTATCGACAAGAATTAATTTTTTTTTGATTGCTTTTTTTACAGCAGATCTTGTTGCAACAGTATTAAAAATACCAACAGCATATTCTTGTATTCTAATTGGTTTTTTTTGTTTTTTAGCAATATAGGTTTCTAAAAGACGCATTTAGGTCGCAAACAATTGTTCAAGATCTTTAAAAGCTTTAAATTCTAGTGCATTTCCTTCAGGATCTTTAAAAAATAGAGTAGCTTGTTCACCTGGTTTTCCCTTAAATCTAATGGTAGGCTCAATAATAAATTCCATATTATTATTTTTTAAACGTTCGCTTAATTTTACCCATTCATTCATTTTAAGAACTACACCAAAATGAGGAACAGGGACGTCATGACCATCTACAGGATTAGAAATTTGTTGTGGTTCAAAACCATCTTTTTGATGAATTACCAATTGGTGTCCAAAAAAATTAAAATCTACCCAATGCGTATCACTTCTACCTTCTATACAGTGGAGAACATCTCTATAAAAAGTTCGACAAATTTCTAGATTTTTAACAGGTATAGCTAAATGAAATGGCTGAATCATAGTTATTTTTTAAGTTTTTTATTATTCTAAATATACGTTAAAAACCAATTGCGGTGTCATCTCCTCTTGGATCTGCTCCAGCTTCAAGCTTTCCGTTTTTTAAAACTAAAATAGCATCAACTTTTCCGATTACTCGAGAATTTCGTTCATCAATTGTATAGCCAATATTTCTTAATTCTTCAACAACATTTTTTTCAAATTGATTGGGCTCTATCATAATCATATCGGGTAACCATTGATGATGAAATCTTGCTTGATTTACACTCTCTTGCATTCCCATTTTAAATTCATGAACATTTAAAATAGTTTGTAAAACAGAGGTAATAATAGTAGATCCACCCGGAGTTCCAACAACCATCCAAAGGTCACCATCTTTTTCTACAATTGTAGGTGTCATGGAACTTAACATTCTTTTTTCTGGAGCAATCTCATTTGCTTCTGCACCAATTAATCCAAACATATTTGGCTCACCTGGTTTACTGCTAAAGTCATCCATCTCATTATTTAAGAAAAAACCTAGTTCAGAGCTATAAAGTTTAGAACCATAACCACCATTTAAGGTAGTTGTTACAGAAACTGCATTACCGTATTGATCTATAATAGAATAATGTGTGGTTTCATCGCTCTCTATAATTTCAATATTTCCATAAGAAACATCTTTTGAGAGAGTAGGTTTATTGAAAGAAAAATTACCCATTCTTTTTTTAGAGTAGGTTTTACTTAATAATGTATCTGTTGGAATTGATACAAAATCTGGATCACCTAAAAAATAACTTCTATCTGCGTATGCTCTTCGTTCAGCTTCAGTGATCACCTGCATTGCTTTCACAGAATTATGACCATAAGCTTGAAGATCATAAGGTTCTATAGCATTCATGATTTCTGCTAAACAAATCCCACCACTTGAGGGAGGAGACATAGAAATAACCTTTAAGTTGTCATACTTAAAGGTAACTGGAGTTCTCCATTTAGCCTCATATTTGGCTAAATCTTCTTCAGTAATAATTCCACCATTATCTTGTATGAATTGAGCTAGAACTTTTGCAGTTTTACCTTTATAAAATTCATCTCTTCCATTTTCTAAGATTCGTTCTAAAGTGATGGCAAGTGCTTTATATTTTATCAGATCACCTTCTTTCCAATCTCTTTGAAAAAGAATTCTATTTTTATTTACAGTCTCAAACGCTTTTTTAAACCTCTTGATTCTAGTTTCTTGTTTTTTTGTGACGACTACTCCTTTTTTTGCCAATGCTATTACAGGAGTTAAAATCTCTTTAACAGATAAAACACCAAACTTTTCTTGAGCTTTAAATACACCAGCCACAGTGCCTGGAACACCTACGGCGGTAGCACCAACAGTACTTTTCCCTTTTATAATATTACCTTCTTTGTCAAGATACATATCTCTTGTTGCCGCTAAAGGTGCTTTTTCTCTATAATCTAAGGCGCCAATTTCACCATCTTTTTTTCTGTAGACCATAAAACCTCCACCACCAATATTTCCGGCATAGGGGTAGGCGACAGCTAGAGCTAATTCTGTGGCCATCATAGCATCGAATGCATTTCCTCCTTTTTTTAAAATCTCAGTTCCAATTTTAGATGCTTCAATACGGGCAGAAACTACCATTGCTTTTTCTGTGACTAAGCCTCTAATTTGACTTGTGTTGTCTTTCTCTTGATTACAAGATGTTACAAATAAACTAATAATAAATACGAGAGTTATTTTTTTCATGAATAAGTGTTTTGTAGGTGTAATTTCTTAATTTTTTGATGAGAGAATTTTTTTAAATCGCTAAAAAATAATTTAAAATCTTGATCAAAATCTTGATCTAATTTGTATAAATCTTCAATAGCTAAATCTATCTGACCTTTATTATTTGTTATACGATTCATTCCTTGAAGAACATTTTTAATACCCTCCTTATATTGATAGTTATAAAGCCAATTGTGCTTTATCATGTAGGGGATCATTTGCAATGTTTTCTCTGGCAAGATTTGTTTATGACTATTTAGTAAATTATAGACAGAATTAACGTAGATTTTTAGTGGAATGGCAGAGTAATCATCCCAGTTTTTTGCTAAATAATGATCATAAAAAATATCAATAATAACCCCAGCGAACAATCCATAACGTTTGTGAAGCCTTCGTTTACTTATTCTTGTAATTTCATGGGTATCTGTAAAAGTATCTATTTCTCTGTGTAATTTTATTCCTAGTTTAATTTCCGAATTAAAATGACTAAACTGATTTCCTTTGATATGATCGGCAATAAAATTACCAATCATAATATTTGGATAGTTTTCAGATAAATACAAATGTGCTAGGAAATTCAATAAATATAATTTTTGTGATAAAAATAAAAAAAAACTACAACATTAAACTGGTGTTATTACAGTATTGTGTTGTAGTCTATTAATGTTAATTTGATAAAATTTCCTATAATTATTATAGGTTAACTTACCATGATTCGGATTAGTTGTTTAGCATTACTGGCATTACCAACATCGTGATTTGTTCACCCTCGTCTGTACCATCTATAGGAGTTAAAATACCTGCTCTGTTTGGTAATGACATTTCAATTAGAACCTCATTAGAACTCAAATTACTCAACATTTCACTTAAAAAACGAGAGTTAAATCCAATTTGCATATCATCTCCTTGATAATCACAATTTAAGCGTTCATCTGCCTTGTTTGAAAAATCGATGTCTTCAGCAGAAATATTTAACTCAGTACCTGCCATTTTTAAGCGAATCTGATGTGTTGTTTTACTAGAGAAAATAGAAACACGACGAACTGAATTTTGAAAAGAAGCTCTATCTACAGTTAATTTGTTAGGGTTTTCCTTTGGAATTACAGCTTCGTAATTAGGATATTTTCCATCAATTAATCTACAGATTAAAACAAAGTTTTCAAACGTGAACTTCGCATTGGCATCATTGTATTCAATGGTAACATCTTCTTCACCACTTAGTACGCCTTTTAATAGATTTAATGGTTTTTTTGGCATGATAAACTCAGCTGTCTTATCTGCAGTTACATCAGTTCTGGTGTACTTCACCAATTTGTGAGCATCAGTTGCTACAAAAGTTAAATTTTGTGAACTAAACTGAAAAAAGACTCCACTCATTACTGGTCTTAAATCATCATTACCTGCAGCAAAAATTGTTTTTGATATTGCTGTCGCTAAAATGTTAGATGGTATAATTGTTTTACTTGGTGAGGGAAGGCTCACAGATTTTGGAAATTCATCACCTCCAAAGTATGCCATGTCATACTTACCTTGATCAGAGCTGATTTCTATGATGCTATCACCTTCAGTTTTGAAAGTTAAGGGCTGATCTGGAAATGTTTTTAAAGTATCTAAGAGTAATCTAGCTGATATAGCTATAGAACCAGATGAATCAGATTCTATTGTAACAACTGCACTCATAGTTGTTTCTAAATCAGATGCTGAAACTTTTAATTGATTTTCAGAAACTTCAAACAAGAAATTATCTAATATGGGTAGGGTATTATTGCTGTTAATAACTCCGCCTAAAACTTGTAGTTGTTTTAATAATTGCGAGCTTGATACGATAAATTTCATTTTGATATTTGTTAAGGTATGGTTCAATTACAAAGATATTGGAAATTAGCGATTTTGAAAATATTGTTATCAACATTTTACTCTTATTGTTGATAGCTTTTTTGATTAAATATAGAGATGAATAAAGAAGCGTTTTCAAAAATATTAAATTGGTTTTGCAATTTTAAATGAAGATTTAAAATGCTACATTTGTTAGCGATCAAACCCAACTATACTATGAAAAACTGGATCATTACATTTTTATTTCTACTTGTAAGTTTTCAAATTTCCTCACAAAAGCCATCAAAATTGTCTTCCAATGAAATTTATGAGAAAATTCAGAAATTAAATTTTTTAGGTACTGCTTTGTATATAGCTGCGCATCCAGATGATGAAAATACTCGTTTAATATCGTATTTATCAAATCATGTAAAAGCTAGAACAGGGTATTTATCATTAACTAGAGGAGATGGAGGTCAGAATTTGATTGGATCCGAAATAAGAGAACTATTAGGTGTCATAAGAACTCAAGAACTTTTAGCTGCCAGAAGAATAGATGGTGGTGAGCAGTTTTTTACAAGAGCTAATGATTTCGGATACTCTAAACACCCAGAAGAGACATTGGATATTTGGGATAAAGAAAAAGTTTTAAGTGATGTAGTTTGGGCTATTAGAACTTTTAAACCAGATGTAATTATCAATAGATTTAATCATAGGACCCCTGGAACTACTCATGGGCATCATACAACTTCTGCCATGTTAAGTCTTGAAGCTTTTGATTTAGTTGGTGATGCTAGAAATTTTTCAGATCAGTTAAAATACACAGATACTTGGCAACCTAAACGTGTATATTTTAACACATCTTCTTGGTTTTATAAAACAGAAGAAGCGTTTAAAAATGCTACAGAAGGTAAATTAACTTCAGTAGACGTTGGAGTTTATTATCCTTTAAAAGGACTGTCCAATAATGAGGTAGCCGCT